>CENZ01036910.1_pt1 | contig 22829 bp, 39 predicted proteins | sample 361341 | NCBI WGS metagenome assembly CENZ01 (sample SAMEA2619782, study PRJEB7988) | marine metagenome | biome: marine biome (ENVO:00000447); feature: deep chlorophyll maximum layer (ENVO:xxxxxxxx); material: "saline water (ENVO:00002010), including plankton (ENVO:xxxxxxxx)" | depth 50 m
TTTATTGATCTAAGTAACGAACTAGCACATGCAAATACTGTTTTGCTTCAAACCACTATGGGTGCAGTAGCAGTTACAGAACAAGCAATTATCAACGAAGCTCATCATAGAGGACTACAAGTTCCTAACAGACCAAAACGTGATGACGAAAATACTGCGGCCGCAGGTGCTTATGTAGCATTTCCTAAAAAAGGTTTGCATAAATGGATTGGGTCAATGGACTTAAACAGTCTGTATCCTAGTGTAATTCGTGCATTGAATATGGCTCCAGAAACTATTGTTGGACAACTACGTGCTGAGCATACAGAAGCAATGCTACATGATGCAATGGTACTGCAAAAGAAGTCTTTTGCAGGAGCATGGGAAGGAAAGTTCGGCTCAGAAGAATACGAAGCAGTCATGGAAAAGAGAAAAGACATTGCCATTACAGTTGACTTTGAAAATCAAGAAAGTCAAGTAATGAGTGGTGCTGAAATCTACAAGCTGGTATTTGACAGCAACATGCCTTGGATGCTTAGTTCCAATGGCACTATTTTTACAACCGAGTTTGAAGGTGTTATACCTGGAATCCTTGCACGTTGGTATGCAGAACGTAAAGAGTTACAAGCCCAACTTAAAAAAGCAAAAGATGCCGGCAATGCAATAGAAACTGAATATTGGGACAAAAGACAACTTGTTAAAAAGATTAACTTAAACAGTTTATATGGTGCTATACTTAATCCTGGTTGTAGATTCTTTGATAAACGTATTGGTCAGTCAACAACATTGTCTGGTAGGACTATTGTTAAGCATATGAGTGCTGAGGTAAACAAGGTAATAACAGGAACATATGATCATGTAGGCCAAGCAGTTATATATGGTGATACAGATTCTGTTTATTTTAGTGCTTATCCTACACTTAAAAAAGATATCGAGGCTGGTAATATTCCTTGGTCAAAAGATAACGTTATTACCCTATACGACCAAGTTGCAGAAGAAGCAAATACAACATTTGAAAAGTTTATGTTAACTGCATTTCATTGTCCTAAAAGCAGATCAGATGTTATTGCCGCAGGTAGAGAAATTGTAGCAGAAAGCGGACTTTATATTACTAAAAAACGTTATGCGGCACTGGTATATGATATTGAAGGCTTTAGAAGTGACATAGACGGTAAGCCCGGTAAAGTAAAAGCAATGGGGCTAGACTTACGAAGATCTGATACGCCAGTTTTCATGCAACAGTTTTTAAGCGAGCTATTACTAATGGTGCTTACAGATATTCCACAGGAGCAAGTACTACAACGTATTACAGAATTTAGGCGAGACTTTAAAGAACGTCCCGGTTGGGAGAAAGGCTCTCCTAAACGTGCTAATAAAGTTGGACACTATAGAAGGTTAGAAGAAAAACAAGGAAAGGCAAATATGCCTGGACATGTTAGAGCAAGTATTAACTGGAATACACTAAAACGTATGAACGGAGACAAGTATTCGCAGGAAATAGTTGACGGAATGAAAGTTATTGTATGTAAACTTAAAAATAACCCACTTGGTTATACTAGTGTTGCATATCCTACAGATGAATTACGTATACCAGATTGGTTTAAAGAACTTCCATTTGATAATGATGCTATGGAAGAAACTATTATTGACAATAAACTTGACAATCTTATTGGTGTGCTAAACTATAATTTAGAAGATACTAAACAACAAAACACATTTAGTAGCTTGTTTGACTTTGGAGAGTAATATGGAAGTTAATAAAAGATTGCATTGGACAACTACCTTAACAGAAAAAGGTATGTTAGCATTTATAGGTTGTTTAACTGTTGTTGCCGCAGGAACCTCAGTATGGGATATGTGGGTTGCAAAACAAATACAACTTGCTGATCTATTTTTGCTATTTATTTACACTGAAATAGTTGGAATGGTAGGAGCCTACTTTATTAGTAATAGAATACCTGTAACATTACCAATTATTATTGCTATGACAGCATTATGTAGATTAATTATATTACATTCAAAGGATGCTGATCCTTGGGTGCTTATTGCAGAAGCAGGAGCAATTCTTGTACTTGCAAGTGCCGCTTATTTAATGAGTGCAAAGGAAAAATTAAGTTTAGAAAAACTAGATATAAAGGAGAAAAATAGTGAATAGGAATCATTTCTTATTTGACGTAGACGGCACACTAACTCCAAGCCGTAAAAGAATACAATCTGAATTTGCATTATGGTTTATGTATTTTGCACAACAAAATCCTGTGTCTTTAGTTACAGGTAGTGATAATCCTAAAACTGTAGAGCAACTAGGAATAGAAATATGTAAAAGTGTAAACAAATGTTACAACTGTAATGGTAATGACATATGGGAAAAGCAAAAAAATGTATACACAAACAACTGGAAACCATCTGCTGAACTATTGGCATTTTTAGAAAACCATTTGCAAGGAAGTGAATACCAAACTAAAACAGGTAAGCACATAGAACATCGTCCAGGTATGATAAACTTTTCCGTAGTTGGTAGAAAAGCTGATAAAGTACAAAGAAAAGACTACTATTATTGGGATATGCAAAGTGAAGAACGTGTAAACATAGCTGAAGCAGTAAACAATAAATTTCCAGATGTAAGTGCAGTAGTCGGCGGAGAAACAGGTATAGATATTATATCTAAAGGAAAAGATAAAAGACAAATTGTAAGTCATTTTAAAGAAGACGAAAAACTATTCTTCTTTGGAGATAGAATGGATCCTGATGGCAACGATTTTAGTTTAGCTTATGCAGTAAAAGAAAGAGGTGGAGTTGCTAAACAAGTTAAGAACTGGCGAGAAACTAAAGAAATCTTAGAAAATCTGCAAAAAACAGGAGTAGCTAATTGAAAGTTGGAATAACCTTTAGTGCATTTGATTTGCTACATGCAGGCCACATTGCAATGCTTAGAGAGTCAAAAAATAAATGCGATTATTTGGTTGCAGGACTACAATTAGATCCTACCATAGACAGACCAGAAAAGAACAAGCCAATTCAAACTATTGTAGAACGTTATACCCAATTAAAAGGTGTAAAATATGTTGACGAAATTATTCCTTACACAACAGAAAAAGATGTAGAAGACATACTTGAAATGTATCAAATAGATATACGTATATTAGGTGAAGAATATAAAGATAAAGACTTTACTGGAAAAGATATTTGTAGACGTTTAGGAATTGAATTATATTTTAACAAAAGAGATCATAGATTTAGTACAACTGATTTACGAAAGAGGATTTGCGAATGATATATGGTTACATACTTGTAATGGTTACTATTCTTGCTAACGGAACTGTAACTGGAGAATCAATTAATTATTATACAGGCTCATACGAATGCTGGAAAAATGCTATCATAGAAGAACAAGAGGCAGAACCAGGTGTAGGGTTCGTCTGCATAGAGGATACTGAATGACTGGATACATTATAATTGCCGGATATGGGTCTGTAGGTCAAGCTCACGAAAAATTACTTAACGATTTTGATTACATGACACAAATTGTTGATCCAGAATACTATAGAATTTTAGGCAAACAGAAAACTTTTTTAGGTAGGATTAGTGATTATAATTCAGAAAGTGTAATAGTTTGTGTAAGCACTCCTGAAGACTATGATGGTGCATGTAATATGTCAAACATTTTTGAAGTATTGTCTCAAACAAAAGAAAACATTCCCGTACTTATAAAAAGCACTATTAGTATTGATGGTTGGTTTAATCTGAAACAAAAATTTCCTAAACATAACATAACTTTTAGTCCTGAGTACTTGAGATCTAAAACTGCAACAAAAGATTTATTAGATTGTGAAAATATATCTCTTGGCGGAGACGATATTCCGTATTGGACGGAAGTTTTTAATAACTGTGGCAAGAACATTATTATAAGCGAACCTAAAGAATTAATAATTGCAAAGGTATTTCGCAATGCATTTTTAGCAACTAAGGTAAGTTTCTTTAATCAGATATTTGATATGTGCAAAAAATTAAATATAGACTTCGATAAAGTAGCTCAAGAAATTGGCGAAGATCCTAGAATAGGACATAGTCATACTAAGGTCACAGAAGAAAGAGGCTTTGGTGGTCATTGCTTTCCAAAGGATGCAAATGCTATCCTAAAATCAGCAGACAATGCCGGCATCGATCTAAATATCATAAGATCAGCGGTAGAATATAACAATAAAGTTAGGAAAAACACTTGACTTTCAACCACTTAGATACTATAATAATAACAATAGGAGAATAATATGAAAGACATCTTACAAGATATTGTAGCACACACTCATGCTTTAGGGTTCTTGAGCTTGGTAAAAGTTACAAACGAAGAAGGAACACAGATTGACTCTATGGCTGAAGACCGTAGTGTTATACTATCTGCTGAAGCACAGTCAGCAGTAGGCGAATTTCAAAATACTTTTGGTATGCCAAATTTAGACAAACTTGCATTGCATTTAAAGAATCCAGAATATCAAAAAGATGCAAAGATAGAAGTTGTAAAAGCAGAAAGAAACGGAGAAACTGTTCCTACACATATTCATTTTGAAAATGCGGCTGGTGATTTCCAAAATGATTATCGTTTTATGAACAAAGCAATCATTGACGAAAAACTTAAAACAGTAAAATTTAAAGGTGCCCAGTGGCAAGTTACATTTGCCCCAAGTGTGGCAAGTATTGCAAGAATGAAACTAATGAGTGCCGCACATTCAGAAGAGCCTAACTTTAATGTTAGTACAAAAGATGGTAATCTTGTTTTTGCGTTCGGTGATCAAAGTACACATGCAGGTGAATTTGTTTTCCATCACGGAATAGAAGGCACACTCGCACATACTTGGAGTTGGCCTGTAGCACAAGTTCAATCTATACTTAACTTAGACGGTAATTTAACTATGAGTTTGAGTGATCAAGGTGCTATGCAAATTTCAGTAGACAGTGGTATGGTAAAATACGACTATATACTACCAGCTCAGAGCAAATAATGAGTGATCCAAATCAACCATATCATAATAAAGGCTTTGGTTGGGCATTCTTTTGGATTGTAACCATGGGCTTAATTTTTCCTTCTATTATTATGCTATCAATAGATGATGGATTTGCGAAACTTGTAAAGATGCGAGGACTAACAGGTGATTGTTGGGAAAACAGTAAACACGAACGTGTATGCAAAGAAGATAATACTTGTAAATGGGGCAGAAATTTTTGTATCCCAGAAGTGTATAGGTGGAGAGCTGATTCATGATTACAGACTTAACTGCACAACAAAAAGATTATGCTAGATTTCTTCCAGCTTTAAGCGGATTTTATGCTACATATGTTGGAAAACAACGTTTTGATGAATATGTTGAAACGTCAAGAATACCTAGTAACTTAAAAAATGGTGTAGAAGGTCTTAATTACATTAATCCAACACAGGGTCAATTTCAGTACAAATGGACTTTGTATTCTGCAGGTCATGCTGAGCTAGATATTAACAAAGATTCTCCTAAAGAAGATATGGTTCGGAACAGAGATAGAAATAACAGTTGGATATTAGGAGACTCTGGTGGATTTCAAATAGGTAAAGGTGTTTGGGAAGGCGATTGGAAAGATCCTAATTGTCCTAAAGCACAAAAGAAACGTGATGGTGTTCTACGATGGATGGATGCTTACATGGACTATGGAATGATATTAGATATTCCGGCTTGGGTTTCACGTTCACCCGAGGGTGCAAAAGCTACTGGTATTGACAACTACCAAGATGCAGTAAATGCCACACGTATCAATAACGATTATTGGATGAAAAATAGATCTGGTGCTTGTAAATTCCTAAATGTTTTACAAGGCGAAAATCATGCTGATGCAGATGACTGGTATAATCAGATGAAAGACTATTGTGATCCTAAAAAATATCCTAATGATCACTTTAATGGATGGTCAATGGGTGGACAGAATATGTGTGATGTGCATCTTGTTTTGAAACGACTAGTTGCACTAAGATTTGACGGATTACTAGAAAAAGGTATACATGATGTAATGCACTTTTTAGGCACAAGCAAACTAGAATGGGCTACACTACTTACTGATATACAAAGAGCAGTTCGTAAGTATCATAACGAAAACTTTACTGTAACATTTGACTGTGCTAGTCCGTTTTTAGCAACAGCGAATGGACAAATATATTGCGAACTAGAAACCCAAGATAGATCTAAATGGGTATACAGAATGGTTCCTAGTATAGATGACAAAAGTTTATCTACAGATACTACGCCGTTTGGTACTGCATTTGTTAGAGAAGGAAAACATACAAGTTTCTTAGACTCTCCTATTACTGCAGAATTAATGGCTAAAGACATTTGTATATATGGTCCAGGAGACCTAAATAAAATAGGAAAAGAAGGTAAAACTAGTTGGGATAGTTTTTCTTATGCAATAATGATGGGACACAATGTATGGATGCACATTAATGCAGTACAAGAAGCAAATAGAAAATACGACAATAATACTATTCCTGCTATGTTAGTAGACGAACGATTTGATAGAGTATACTTCAAAGATGTCGTTGAAGCTATTTTTGCTACAAGTAGCAGAGATGAAGCAAATCTTGTGATAGAAGAGTTTTCAAAGTTTTGGATGTCGATTATTGGAACAAGAGGTGCTACTGGAAAGAGAACTGTAAATGCAAGTTCGCAGTTCAATAATTTGTTTGAGGAGATATAATGAGTACTGGAAGAGCCACCAAGAAGGCTAAAAAGATGCAAAATATGTTTGATTACTTTCATAAGAAAGTAGAGCAAGTAGAAGCAGAAAGAAATTACGATAGAAGTTGGGAAACTAAAGAACATCTAGTAAAATTAAAGAAACAAAAGTTAGCACTAAAGGATCATATAAAAAGAAAATGATACAGAAAATAAACGAACACTTACCTGGTTGGTTGCTAAGAGTACCTCTTGCAATAGTGTTTATTCAACAAGGACTTATTAAACTACCTATCTCAATTGAAGATGCACAAAGTTTCGAATTGCCTTATATAGTTTGGGTATTTGTAATATTAGGTGAACTAGGAGCAGGGTTTGGCCTGCTAATTGGAGGAATTTCTGCACTTTGGAAAAGATTATGGCCCTGGGTAGGAAATTTAATAACTAAGTTCAGTGGATTTACTATTGGATGTATTATGACTGGAGTGATTTGGGTAGGACAACCTGAGAGCTTTATGGATGTTATCCTTTATGATAACTTTCATGTTATGCTATGGGTTGGTGGATTGTATTTTGCAATGAAAGGAAATGATAGATGAAAAAGGAAGATTATAAAGTAGACCCAGGATCTATCAAAGTCGATCAACGTAAGAAAGATACAAGAAGAGATGCATGGAATAGAGATTATATGCCTTTAGATTACAGTGAGTTTGAGGAGGCTTGTAAAATAGAACCAAAAAAAGACTATACGGTTGTGTTCTTTGCACTTTTCTTTACTGCAATTTTAGTGATGATAAGCAAATGAATAGAGATTACGAAAACGGCACACAAACTGATGTTAAAATGTTCATAGGTAATGAAGTAGAAAAGACTCCTGCATATGGATTAAAAACACTATTTGTTACAGGAGTACACGAACCTCACGAAATACAAAAACATTATGATGAAAATCAATGTGAACATATATTCTTTGGTGCAAATCATTCATTCCATCCAGAGAATGATAAAGAATGGGAATCATGGGAGAATCTTATTAAAGCATTTTTGTCAGCTGGTAAGTTATGCTCTCTAGATATTCCTATAAAATACGCAGAAGAATTTTTAGAGGGTGGACTTTGCGAATATAATAATTTTATTCCGCAACTGCGTGTACCTGTTCCTTATATAAAACAATGGAACTATAACACTATGTTAAAAATTGACGATAAAGACTTTAAGGCATCTAATCCTGGTGTTTGGTGTCATAGTCTACATGATTTGATGCATAGAGATAAATTTACAGAATGGAAAGATTATGGACTTGACAAAATCATCTAAAGATAATATAATAAACTTAGTCAATAAGAGAGAAGCTCGATTTGAAGAACTTATGGAGAAGGTAAAAGGTATGGAAGATGCAGTGAAAAATGCAAAGCGAAGTATTTGGGTAACATTTAGAAAAGAAGGAATACATTTGTATCCAGCGGCTAAAGATGATCCAAAACTTGCAACAGGAGACTGGGACGACGTGAGCTTCTTAGGCGTTGCACATCGGCATATATTCCACTTCAAAGTGCGAATAGAAGTATTCCATGATGATCGTGATATTGAATTTATTCAGTTTAAACGATGGATGGAAAAACTATACAATGAAGATGTAATAGAATTAAATCATAAGTCATGCGAAATGATTGCTGATGACTTATATCAAGAGATTTCTGCAAAATACCCAGGCCGATTTGTAGAGATTGACGTTGCTGAAGACGGTGAAAACGGCTGTTCGATTTATTACCCCACACAATGATATACAAGGAACTATCATGGCAATTAAGAATCCCCTTATTAGGAAAATTTTTGACGATCTCGACACATTCCGAGATTACTGTAGACTCGAAGGTAAAGTTTTTAAAGAAGCCAGCCTTTATAAAAAAGGCGACAGAACTTGGGAAAGTTATATGGCTTGGTCTAGAACTAGAAAAAAATGGAGGAATAATAAAAGACGATGACCATTTATATAGTAGACATTGAAGCAGTAGACACTAGGTATACTAAACAGTGGAAGGAGCATCTTCCTAAGCAACTTAAACGGTCTACTAATGAGGAAGTCGTCACTATAAGTGGAGGAGAGACTCCTCAAGCAACAACGCCTGGGGCGTTTCTTAACTTTGGCGGAACGAACATATATAAGAGTAAACAACTCGAACAAATAGGAGAAATGTTCTGCAATGGCAAGGTTAAAGACGATGATTATTTTTTGTACACCGATGCCTGGAATCCTACAGTTATTCAATTGCGTTATATGGCAGAATTATTGGGTGTTGACATTAGCATTGGTGGCATGTGGCATGCTGGTAGTTATGATCCGCACGACTTTTTAGGTAGACTAATTGGTAACAAACCTTGGGTTAGAAAAGCTGAAGCTAGTATGTATGAATGCTATAATCACAACTTCTTTGCTACAGAGTTTCATATTAATATGTTTAGTAATGAACTTATGTTAGAAGGAATAGAGTTAGATGAAAAAAGTGTTCGAGTTGGGTGGCCTATGGAGTATTTACGTGAAGAATTGCTTCCATATAAAGGAATGCAGAAACGTAATTTAATACTTTTTCCACATAGAATTGCTCCAGAAAAACAACTAGAAATCTTCAGTGATTTAGCAACACAGTTACCACAATATGATTTTGTTGTTTGTCAAGAAAAACAACTTGATAAGAATCAATATCATAACTTGCTAGGAGAAGCTAAGATGGTGTTTAGTGCAAACTTACAAGAAACACTAGGTATTAGTTGGTACGAAGGAGCAGTTGTTGGTGCAATACCAATGGTTCCAGACAGACTTAGCTACGAAGAAATGGCTTTGCCAGATTTTAAATATCCTAGCAAATGGACAGAAAGTTTTGCAAGTTACAAAATTCATAGATCAGAAGTTGTTAATCAGATATCCGAATACATGGAACACTATGAAGACTTTCTTGTACCATTAGATAAACAAGTAAAAAAACTTAACACAGATTTCTTTTCTGGTAAGCAGTTATATGAGGCTATTTAATGGGAGATGATACCACTTACAAAATAACCTTGGAAGATACTGTAACTGTTAATATCGATCAACTCAATTTAGATTTAGGCGATACTATTACATACGATGTAGCATCAACAGGCGGAGGCACAAGCGGTGTATCTTATGGAGATGGAAGATTTGATCCTTTATCATATGGAACAAATGATACTGGATCAGAGTTTACAGTAAATATTAGTCCCGGAGAAGCATCCTATACAGAAACTAATTTTAAAAATGATGTGGAAGAAATGTCTAAAGATTATCCAGGGTTAGATAAGGCTTGGAGAAATTTTAAATTATTCTATGATATGTGTAAGTCAGACTTTAATAAAAAGAAGGAGGGTGATGCATAATGAAGAAAGATCTTATGTCTTATGTAGTCGTTCAAAAACAAAAAGTTCCTGTAAACATATGCAATACTATAATTGAGAATTTCCAAGATGACTGGCAAAAGCATACATTTTATTCGCATAGTGAAAAAGAGAAATTTAGTACAGATACTGAACTTTCTATATCTCACCAAGTAGTGCCTCACTATAAAGAACTACATCATATTGTTAAAGATAGTCTAATACAATACATAGAAAAAGATATAGCATTACCTACACTTCAAGGGTTTGACGGATTTACTGATGTTAGGTTTAATAAGTATGATGAAAATACACAGATGCATATGCATGCCGATCGAGTTCAACAGATGTTCGACGGTGAAAGAAAAGGTATTCCTACCCTGTCTGTAGTAGGATTATTAAACGATAACTTTACAGGCGGCGATTTTATTATGCTAGACGACAATAAAGTTGAGCTAGGAGCAGGAGATATTCTTATATTTCCAAGTACATTTATGTACTCACACAAAGTAACATTAATAACAGAAGGGACAAGATACAGTTTTGTATCTTGGGTTTGGTAATATGATTAAAAAGCATTTCTATACATGGAAAGACATAGAAAATTGTAGCACAAGTATTGTAAATCAAATGTATAAGGATCAATGGACACCTGATTATATTGTAGGAATAACAAGAGGCGGCAATGTTCCTGCAACAATTATTTCTAATATGACCGGCATACGTTGTGAAGCAATAAAAGTTAGTTTACGTGACAGTGGATATGCAAACGAATCTAATGCTTGGATGGCAGAAGATGCATTTGGAAGTCCTAATGCAGACAGTAACGGACAAGGAAAGAATATATTAATTGTTGACGATATAAACGATACAGGATCAACATTCAATTGGATTGTTGAAGACTGGCAAAGCAGTTGTTACCCTGAAGATGATCATTGGCGTAATGTTTGGTGTGAAAATGTAAGATTTGCGGTTATAACAGATAATTTAGCTAGTGAGTTTAAATTTAAGACACACTATTCTTGTCATGAGGTTAACAAGGCAGAAGAAGATGTTTGGTTAGTTTACCCTTGGGAAAATGTAGGAACATATGAATAAAAAAGATATAGAAAAAGAAATAAAAAAGTGGGTTCCTAATTTAGACGATAAGATTAAGGAGTTAAACTCTAGTAGAGTGTTTAAAAAGATTACACCTAAGTACGATCTAAGTTGGTATATTAAGTGGGCTTCTAGTTTTATTATTCTTATTGGAATGGTATTGACCAGTGCTGGAGGTATGGAGCCATATAACTTATTCTTTCATCTTGGTGGAGTAATGGGTTGGGGAGTAGTAGGTATGCTTTGGCATGATAGAGCACTAGTTTTTATTAATGGAGTAGCAGTTTTTATTTTTGCAACAGGCATTGTTAACTTTTTTGTAGGAAATTAAATATTATGGATAAACCTTGGACTGACATAGTAATAGATACGAAGCATTATACAGTTTATAAAGACGGATTTCCGGTCACAGACGGACATATTTTGTTTGTGCCTAAAGAAGAAACATGGGAGTGTTTAGCATATTGTTATAAAGCCGCATACGGCTGGGGATATGAATGGGTACAAGATAAGATATGTGATGGATTTAATATAGGACAAAATGTAGGTGAGGCCGCAGGACAAACTGTGATGTATCCTCATGTACACTTAATTCCCCGTAAAAAGGGGGATATCGAGGATCCCAGAGGTGGGGTCAGAAACGTAATTCCTAACAAAGGAAATTACCTAAAACGTAAGGAGAGTGGTGGATGAAACCAGGTGAAGCTTTATTGATTGCGGCCAGAAAGCAGGCAGAGGGGGAGATAGCGGTCCATATGGCCAATATTAAAGTCTATCAAACTATGCCCGCTGGAATAGGTGAACATTCTGATATTACAGAAGCAGTGATAGAAGAATTAAACAAACTAGCGGCGGCAGACGATAGACTATCTATGTTGGACAAATATTTTTCTGAAAGTTCCGACAAAACTGTATTGAATGGGTAAGAAAAACCTAAATACAAACAAAAAATTTAATTTGGGCGAATGTTTTGATTGACAATCGCCTAAATATATTGTATAATAATAACATAATAGACATCCTCGTCTATAACTCGGAGAATAAAAAATGAGTAAAAGCAAACAAATTATTACAAGACTGCAAGATGCTGGCATCCGCTATTGGGCAGGTGACAATATTTCCGATGTCTTGCAGGAAGGCGACAAAGAACAACTGATTGAAGAGGCAACACTAAAGTTTGAACAAGTTTTAGATAGCTTAGTAATTGACAGGCATAGTGATCCTAATAGCATGGACACTGGTAGGCGACTTGCTAAAATGTATTTTAATGAAATAATGTCAGGACGTTATGATCCAATGCCTAATGCAACTGCATTTCCTAACCATGTAGATGATGGTTACAAAGGTATGCTAGTAGTAAGAAGTGAAATAAAAAGCATGTGTTCACATCATCATCAACCTGTGAACGGTGTTGCATATATTGGCATTATTGCGGCAGAGACACTAATAGGACTTTCTAAATATACACGTATTGCACAATGGTGTGCTAGACGTGGAACACTACAAGAAGAACTTAATAACGTAATTGCTAATGAAATACAACAGGCTACAAATAGTTCTAATGTAGGTGTTTACTTACAAGCAACTCATGGTTGTTGTGAAAACCGTGGCATTGGTGCTCACAGTAGTTTAACACAAACAACCGTACTACGTGGAGCATTTAGTGATGATCCAGGTACTAAAAAAGAGTTTATGGATAATATTAAACTGCAACAAGAATTTGCTTGTAACAAATAAGGAGGTGTCGTTATGAATCATTTTACAGTAAGTATGGTTAAGAGTGTTTTAAGAATATTAGCAGGAGGTGTACTAGCTTATGCAGGTTATGAACTTTGGGCGGCAAACGATTATACAGATATAGTTATTGCTTACTCAGGTTACTTAATGATGTTTTCAGGCATTGGTTTTGTAATGGCCGAAGTATTAGGCATTGTTGAGGAGATTGTGTAATGAAGTTACGATACTCTGAAGCATTTTATTCAGTACAGGGAGAAGGTCGATTTGTTGGTGTTCCATCTGTATTCTTAAGAACTTTTGGATGTAATTTTAGATGCATGAATTTTAGCTTAGATAGAAGTGAACCTGATAGAAGAGAAAAACTAAAACAAGGTATAAAATACAACCCTGAAGTAAAAGAACTTCTTGATAAAGAAGTGCATAAAACAACGAAAGAATTTAATGATTTGCCTATTATACATACAGGCTGTGATACTTATGCTAGTATATATCCTGAGTTTAAGCATTTTAATATGCTTAAAAGTGTAGACGATGTAGTTGAACATTTATTAAGTTTAACACCAAACGGTAAATGGTTACAGGACAATGGTCAAGATATTCATTTGATCATGACTGGTGGAGAGCCTTTGTTAGGATGGCAAAGACTCTACATTGATTTATTTGAACATCCTAAAATGGGAGATTTGAAAAATGTTACATTTGAAACAAACACTACACAAATGCTCCACAGAGATTTCAAGGATTATTTACAAAATCAAGACAGATTTGAAATCACTTGGTCTTGTTCCCCAAAACTTTCAGTTAGCGGAGAACCTTGGGATACTGCTATCAAGCCTGAAGTGGCAAGTGATTATGCTGATGTGGATGGTAGTATTATGTACCTCAAGTTTGTGGTTGGTGATAGACAAGATATTGAAGAAGCTGGTAAGGCTGTTAGTGAATACAAAGCCTCTGGTATTAACTGTCCTGTCTACCTTATGCCGATGGGCGGAAGAAGCGAAGAATATAATCTTAATGTCAAGGAAGTTGCGGAGGTCTGTATGGAAAAAGGTTGGAGATTCACCCCAAGACTCCACATCAGCCTCTTTGGAAACGCCTGGGGAACGTAATGAATATGACCCTTCACAAAAAATTAGAGAAGCTGGTTGGTAATGAAAGGAAAACATATGGAAAATAAATGGCAAAAGTTAAAAACAATATTAGGAGTTACACCTAAGATTGAAAAAACTGCACCTGAAACTAGTTCAGAAGAACAACGTAGAGCTATTCTACAAAAAGAAAAAGATGAAGCTACAAAAGAAGGTAAACCTTGGGTAGGTGTTCTTGATACTCAAGTAAATCCTGAGAACATCAAGAACGGATTCTTCGAGCTCGATTGGAATAACGAGTTTATTGAACAACTACTTGATGCAGGTTACTCAGGTGAAACTAATGAAGAAATTGTAAACGGTTGGTTTAGAACTATTGCAATTCAAATTCTAGAAGAAGATGGCATTGACACACAAAGAGATATAGGATATATCAACGTGAAGCCAATTGATAAAGAAAAATCAGAGGTGAGCTAACATGAAATTTTTTGCTATAATATTTTTAGCTACAGTAAGCTATATAGATAACCCTAATAAAACTGAAAACCTATTTAGTTATCAACTACAGTTTCCTTCATACGATGAATGTGTAATTTTTTATAACGACTATGAAGCAAAATTGCTTAATGGATTATTAGACCATAGCAAAAAGAAATTTGGCGATGTTAATATAGAGTATCTTAGTTGTGCAGAAGTGGAAATTACACCTAATTTAGATGTTCCTATGGTACTTGGTCAAAGGCCTGTATACAAAAGAGAAGACTAATGAGAGAAGATCTAATGGTGCAACAACAGGTTGCAAATTTATGGCAACACTTTGTAGGTGTAATTTGTCTAAATCAAACAGGTAGAGTCCAAGTGAAACGTGTTCTACCTGTATTCTTTGCAAAATGGCCTACTGCTGAATTATTTCTTAAAAGTAAAAAAGAAGATGTTGTAGAAGTTATAAGAAGTTTAGGATTTTATAACAGGCGTGAAAATTCTATAAGAAAAATGACCCAAAGTTACTTGACATGGGACGGAGAAGATGCTACTATGTTATATGGAGTTGGGAAATATGGTTCTGATAGTTATAGACTTTTTTACAAGAACGAAATACCCGAAGACGTGGGAGATCACGAATTGCAACGATACGTAAGAGAAGAGTTAAATGGCCACATATATACTAGTTGATACTGCTAATACATTTTTTCGTGCAAGACATGTAGTAAGGGGAGACCTTGACACAAAGATTGGCATGGCTTTACACATTTCACTTAGTGGTGTAAAAAAAGCATGGGCAGACTTTGATGGTGATCATGTTGTATTCTGCTTAGAAGGTCGTAGTTGGCGTAAAGACTTTTACGAGCCTTACAAACGAAATAGACAAGATGCTAGAGAGGCACTGACAGAAGCAGAGCAAGAAGAAAATAAAACTTTTTGGGAAACATTTGATCTATTTAAAGACTTTGTAAAAGAAAAGACAAACTGTACTGTATTACAAAATCCGCAACTAGAAGCAGATGACTTAATTGCAGGTTGGGTACAAGCACATCCAAATGATAATCATGTTATTATTTCAACTGATGGAGACTTTGCACAACTTATTGCACCTAATGTAAAACAATATAACGGTGTTAGCAATACAATTATTACACATGAAGGTTACTTTGACGATAAGAAAAAGAAACCCGTGCTTGACAAAAAGACAGGAGAACCTAAGCCTGCACCTAATCCTGCATATATGTTATTTGAAAAGTGTATGCGAGGAGATACTAGTGATAATGTGTTTAGTGCTTATCCTGGTGTACGTAAAAAAGGCACAAGAAACAAAGTAGGCTTACAAGAGGCATTTGAAGATAAAGATACAAAAGGCTATAACTGGAATAATATGATGTTACAAAGGTGGGTTGATCACGAAGGTGTAGAACATCGTGTACTAGATGACTACAATCGTAATGTAATACTATGTGATTTGACTGCACAACCTGGCAACATTAGATCGATTATAAATGATGTAGTTGAAGATGCTACAGAAAACCCTAAATCAGTAACACAAGTAGGCATGAAACTAATGAAATTCTGTGCTAAGTGGGACTTACAAAGAGTAAGCGAACAAGCACAACTATATGCTGAACCTTTGAATGGAAGATACAAATGACAGTCTATATCGTAGCACTAATGACATTGCTAAACAGTCAACTACAAGGAGTTGAACCGCCAATGGCATATGTCTTTACCGAACCAACTTTCACCTCAGTAGATCAATGTAAGCGATATGCAACCTTAAACGGAAATAAAATATTGTTTAAATTGTACGAAGAGTTTGGAAGCGACTACAGACCACATATGGTTTCATGTGTGGATCAAGGCGTAGTAAAACAACTAACAAAAGAAGGAATAATAGAAAAGGAGTTAGAAACATAATGAGTATAACTGCAAAAGAAATAGTTGATGGCAAATTTTGGATATTAGAAGAGAACGGACAAAAAGTTGCAACATTAACTCTTTCAGATGAAAAATATCTACTTAGCGATTCAAATGGTACAAGATTTTTTGATAGCGAAGGAGATGTAACTGGAGCAATAGGGGAACCAATAAAGTGGAATAAACTGCAAATTACTGTAATTGATACAAAAGAATGCCACGGATTTCCTACAACTACTGTTCCTTATAATCCACTGTATGATGTAAAAAATAAACTGCCATTATTTACAAAAAGTTACAAGTCAAAAAGTTTATATTGTGCAGGATTTTATATAATTAAATTTGATAAAGGTTGGGTGAAAAGTTTTTGTCCTAAACTTATTACTTTAGAAACTTATGATTACCAAGGACCTTTCAAAACAAAAATAGAAATGCGAGAAGCATTAGGAAGAGCAAATGGAAAAAGAACCAATTAATACTGCACCATTAGAACAGTTCTTAAAACAGGTAAAAGGTGCAGATCAGAGTAGGTCTAATGAAGTAAGACTTGATATTTCTCAAGCTAAAACATTAGCATTTACTTTAGGTATTGTTTTAGCTAGGTTAAACGGCGATTTAGAAAAACTTATTCAAAAAAATACTCAAGAAGATCAACCTATAGAAATACAAATGGACGGCGGTCGAGGCTTTTAAAAGATAAATATATACGTATATAACTAAGGAACGTATATGAGTAGACCAAAGCCAAATGTATTGTTAGAATTTATTGACAAAAAATCGTATAGAGCAGAGCAAGTTTTAGACGCAGAAGCTATATGGGCTGTTTTCTACAAAAACAAACCATTTAATTTAAAAAGTTCCAACTCTTTAACAAATTATCCCGGTCCTAAATATAAAAAGGTTTCATTTTCTAATCCTGGACATGCTCATAACTTGGCTGAAAAATTAAACGACATGTTTGATTCTAAAGACTTCAAGGTAATAAAGCTAACTTCAGGTGAAGAAGTGAAAGAATGAACTTAAAAGAAACATATACAAAAATATTTCTAAAACAAGCAAACATTAGTATATCAGAAGCTACACTAAAAGAACACATGCCTCTATGGTGGCAAAACACTCGCGATAAAAAAGAAGGCGGATTACGTCTTACAGAATCAGGATTTATCTTTTTGAAAGAAACACTTGATCTTAGATTTTATCAAATACCTTATCCTAAAAACAAAGCAATTACAACTCAAACAATAATTTTCCTTGACAAGTTTATAACTTGTCCATATTTTATGGCTAAAGATAGTCTTTACGTTACGAACGAAAAGAAGTCATTAGAACTGCATCTTTTCGCAGGAGATCTACGTAAATATGGACTTGTTAAAGCAATGAAACGACAATCCTAAACTTTTTGGTAAACAAAAGGTTGACTTTTATTCTAGTGATGCTATACTGTATATATAGTTAGAAATTAGGCACTGACGAAAAAAAGGAGTACAAAATGGAAAATGTAGCAGTTCGCACACTAGGCCCGAATACGGCAAAATCAAGAATATTACATGCAATGAACAAAAAGAGGCCCGTATTTATTTGGGGACCTCCAGGCATTGGTAAATCAGATATCGTTCATCAAATTGGTGAGTCTATTGAAGCTCACGTAATTGATGTTAGGTTATCACTTTGGGAACCAACAGATATTAAAGGAATTCCGTATTATTCAGCAAACGATAATACTATGCAATGGGCACCACCTGTTGAACTTCCAAATGCTAAAATGGCTAAGAAACATAAGGCAATTATCCTTTTCTTAGACGAAATGAATTCTGCGGCTCCGGCTGTACAGGCGGCGGCTTATCAGCTTATTCTTAATAGACGTGTTGGCACTTATGAACTACCTGATAATGTTTATATTGTTGCCGCAGGTAACAGAGAAGCAGATAAAGGTGTTGTTTATAGAATGCCGGCTCCATTAGCAAACAGGTTTGTTCACTTAGAACTTTCAGTTGATTTTCCAGATTGGTTTTCATGGGCCGTTGATAACAAAATTCATAAAGACGTTGTAGGTTATTTGCAATTTAGCAAAAAGGACCTATACGACTTTGATCCGAAATCTCCAAGCCGATCATTTGCAACTCCGCGTTCATGGAGTTTTGTTAGTGAGTTGCTTGAAGATGAACTTGACGAGGAAACTACAACAGATCTTGTTAGTGGTTCAGTAGGCGAAGGCCTGGCTCTCAAGTTTGTTGCTCACCGTAAGGTAGCATCACAAATGCCTAACCCAGCCGACATATTAAACGGCAAGGTAAAGGAGTTGCAGACCAAAGAAATCAGTGCCATGTATTCCTTAGCGGTCTCACTCTGTTATGAACTTAAAGAAGCATCTGATAAAAACGATAAAGACTTCGATGATATGGTTGATAGATTTTTACGTTTTATGATGGACAACTTCGAAACTGAATTGGTTGTTATGGGTGTAAAGTTGGCCCTCACACAATATGCTCTTCCAATTGATCCAGATGAAGTTAAGTGTTTTGATGAGTTTCATGATCGTTTTGGTAGATATATTACCAAAGCACAACAGGCATAATATATGAGTTTTGGGCATTTCTCTTACAAAAAATGTCCATTTCTCTTGACTTCTTTCATTAAATATAGTATAGTATATACATAATAAGGCACTGAATAGGGAACATAACATGACAATATCACAAGCAAATACAGAAGGTGAATTCCAAGCACATATGAACGACATCATTATGGGTGAGGTTGCAGACGTTAATAATATGCCAGTTCCAGGATCAACTTTACCTGAAAAACTTGGCAAAAAGAATTGGCAACCAGATCCAGATATTGATCCAGAAGTTCTTGAAAAAATGTCTAAAGAAGTTTTAGATAAAGTTATTGTAGCAAGGGTTGGACTTTTATTGAGACATCCATTCTTTGGTAACATGGCTACAAGATTAAAAATAGCTAGTTGTGATGATTGGTGTCCTACTGCCGCAACAGACGGTAGACATTTATATTACAACACACAATTTTTTAATAACCTTACAGAAAAACAAATTGAATTTGTAATTGCACACGAAATATTACATTGTGCATTCGATCATTTAGAGCGAAGGGTAGATAGAGATCCTCACTTATACAATATTGCTTGTGACTATCTTGTAAACAACTTACTTGTTAGAGAAAAGATAGGAGAAAAAGTTACACAAATACCTATCTATCAAGACTACAAATACGAAGGTTGGTCGTCAGAACAAGTATACGATCACTTATATGAAAATGCGGAAAAAATTGATTTAGATCAATTAGGTGAATTGTTAGATGATCATATCGACTGGGGTGAAGACGGTGATAATCAAGGAAAAGGTGCTAATGGAAATAAGAAAAAAGGACCTCCTAAGTATTCAAAAGAGCAACTTCGTAAGATTAAAGAAGAAATTAAAGAAGGTATGATGGCGGCGGCACAAGCCGCAGGTGCTGGTAATGTTCCTGGTGAAATAGAAAGAATGATAAAGGAACTTACAGAACCTAAAATGAATTGGCGAGAAATAATTCAGCAACAGATTCAATCTGTAATAAAAAGCGATTACACTTTTATGAGGCCTTCACGTAAAGGTTGGCACATTGGTGCAGTTCTTCCTGGAATGAATTTTGAAGAAACAATTGACATTGCCGTTGGACTTGACATGAGCGGTTCAATTGGTAACGAACAAGCTAAGGAAATGATGTCTGAGCTAAAAGGCATCATGGATCAATACAAAGACTTTAATATTAAAGTATGGTGCTTTGATACAAAAGTTTATAATGAACAAGATTTTTCATCTGACAATAGTGATGATTTATTAAACTACGACATTAAAGGTGGAGGTGGTACAGACTTCATGTGTAATTGGAAATACATGAAAGAAAACGACATTCAACCTAAGAAATTTATTATGTTTACAGATGGCTATCCTTGGGATAGTTGGGGTGACGAAGAGTATTGCGATACTGTATTCATTATACATGGATATCATGATAAAAATTTCGAAGCACCATTTGGGATAACTGCACATTATGAAGAAGCAATTAACAATTAAAAAACCTAATCGGTTAGACTTCTTCGGTGTAAGAACTCCGAATAATCCGCCTCCTCATTTTGAATACATACATGTTCCTATGAGGTATAACCTTGATCACACAATAGGTAAATGGATTAAAAGCCACCTTAAAGGTAGGTTTTACATAGGAAGAGGAATACATGTTGATACATCTAACACCATGTCAGAGTCTTTAAAGGTAGGTTTTGAAGAACCTAAAGAGCTATCGTATTTCACTTTAGCTTGTCCACATTTAAAATATAAGTAAATATTAAGTCATAATTATAATATAAGGAGAAACTTGTATGACCGACGAGAAAGAAAAACCAGCTGAGACTGTTGCACCTGTAGAAGAACAAACTTCTACACCAGAAGGAGCAGAAGGACCAGTTGAATTAACCGTTGCCGATTTAAATAATTTGAAACAAATTATTGATGTTGCAAGTGGCAGAGGTGCATTTAAACCGAACGAGATGACTGTAGTAGGCACCGTTTATACCAAACTAGAAGCCTTTCTAACAGCCGTTGCCGCTCAACAGAAGGCACAAGAAGGAGCAAAAAATGCTTAAACATGTAGGAAGATTGAAAACCAATCAACGAAAACTAGTAGTTGCATATAGAACTGTACCAGGTGAATCTGATCAGTGTGTATGTGTAACAACTGAAAACTTAGAAGCGGCTGATCATGATAGTTTGATTAGTCTTGTTGAATCTAATGCCGCTCAGAGTGCTAACGAACTAGCCGAAGTAATGGCTAGAACACAACTTTCAGATGGAAGTAATATGTTAGCAAGGTTTCATACAACAGGAAAGATGGTAAAGTTTAACACATCTGATGTTGAAATGACTCCTGACAATAAAACTGTAGTTTCTTTAGATGAGCTTAACAAAATTATTGCTGATCAAAAAGGAGTTAGCATTGATGATTTAGCTCTAAAAGATCCAAGAGCAGAAGTTTCAGATGCTCCTAAAACAGCAACAGAATCTGCTAAAACAACGCCTGCACAACCGATTGCAGACGATGCAACTACAAACTTAACTGCTCCACAAGATGGTGTATTAAGCGATGAACAAATTGCCTCTGGGTACAGATCACAAGCTGATAGGTTATTCAAAGAAGCAAAGAAACTTAGAGAACAAGCAGAAGAGTTAGCGCCTACCAAGAAGAAAAAAGTTGCTAACGAAAGTGCCTAAAAAGACCAAGAAGCTTCCAGACGACGTTATATCGCATTGGCCGGAAATATTTCAAGATGTTGAATTAAATGTTGTGCCAATTAAATATCTTCATTCTGTTCGTGTACAATTTAGTGATGGAAAGATATGGGATATAGATGTTGCAAAGTCTAAATTAAAAGACAGTCCGGAGGCTGTAGAGAAGTCAATGGGTGATTTGTTTGCTGAATACGAAAACGACATAAAGCACATTGATTTTAGACTAGATACCAAAAGAATAAAGCAAGATATTCAACGTCGAACAGCAAGTTTCTTAAAAAAACGCAGGTAAGTTTAGATGGCTAAATGTATAAATACATATAGTAATTCACTAGGAGTTAAAAGACATGGCTTTAAGACTTAGACGCGGTACTAATGCTAGTAGAACGGGCGTAACGCCAGCAGAAGGCGAAATAGTATACACTACTGATACGAAAAAACTGTATGCTGGAGACGGCACTACATTAGGTGGAAACCTTGTAAGTGGAATGAACGATCTTTTAGAAGATGTTACTCCACAACTTGGCGGAAATTTAGATATGAACAGTAAAAATATTACTGGTAATGGTAATATTAATATAACTGGCTCTGTTACTGCTACTAACTTCGTAGGAGATTATAAAGGTAGTATTGTTGGCGATGATTCTACTATCCTTGTAGATGCTGTTAATAGTAAAATTGTCCTAACAAATAATTCAATTAAAGACCTAAGTGATGTAGCTATAGGAACCCCTAGTACAAATCAATTACTAGCTTGGGGCGGCGCAAATTGGGCACCGACAAGCACTCTAAGTATATCTGGCTTAACAATGTCAGGCAATATTGATGCAAACTCCAATACTATTATTAACCTTAACGGGTTAACAATGGGCAGTGGCGCATTGAATATGAATACCCAGGCAATAACTAACGTTACAACTATTACTGCCGCAACAGTAAATGCAACAGCAATAGACGGTGATCTAAGCGGTTCAGTATTTGCAGATAATTCAACATTACTGGTTGATGCTGTCAACGGACAAATATCAGCTAGTATAGTTAAAGGAACATTTAGTGGAGCAGTTAACGGTACATTAGACGGAGAACTAACTGGATCAGTTTATTCAGATGATTCTACAATACTTGTTGATGGTATATTATCAAAACTTGTA
>CENZ01038138.1_pt1 | contig 22816 bp, 24 predicted proteins | sample 361341 | NCBI WGS metagenome assembly CENZ01 (sample SAMEA2619782, study PRJEB7988) | marine metagenome | biome: marine biome (ENVO:00000447); feature: deep chlorophyll maximum layer (ENVO:xxxxxxxx); material: "saline water (ENVO:00002010), including plankton (ENVO:xxxxxxxx)" | depth 50 m
ATAAAATATACCTCATCATTTTCTTTGATGACAGTATTCCCGTTTGGTATAAAAGGCTTATTTTTTCTATATATGGATGGTATGAAAGAATCAATATCTGGCATATCTTCTCTAATACCCTTGAGCTCTCTTCCAACAAGTTTACCCTTCTTTTTTGCTTTAACAGAAACTAATTTAATTTTTCCGGCTGCAAATTCTTCTATTTGTTCTGCGCCAGGATGAACTATTAACTCTTTTAGATGATTAGTTACTTCATTTTCAGGATTAATTGCAACGTCAAGAGTATTTTCACCAAATGTAGATAAGTTATCTAAATATGATGAATCACTAAATCTACAAATGGTTTTTTTAACATTGAAGATTTTTTTGGCAATTTGACATGCAACAATGTTCACTTCATCATTTGAAGTAACTGCAATCACAATAGATTCTTCATTAATGCCAGACTTTTTGAGCGTTTTTGGATGAGACGCATAACCTTCAACGGTCATTAAGTCATGCTTATCGCCAAGTTCTTGAAGTACTGTTTTTTCACTATCAATAATGACAATTTCATAATCACTTGATGATAAATTTTTAGCTAAACTGCTACCAACACGCCCAGCCCCCAAAATAACAATTTTCATATATGCTAAATTAAACCTCTTTTGAGGTAATTAAAAGACTTACTCTCAAAATTTTTTTTAAATAAAAAAATCTCTATGTGAATTATATGCGTCTGAGGATGAAATTATATTTTTATTTGGGAATTGTAAGTAAGTAATTACTATTACTTTATCTATTGTATTTATATATATTCCATCTGTTGAAAACTTATGAATCGTACCGGGCTTATCACTTGATTTAGTATCAGATATATGTAATTTATGTATTTTAATTAATATATCACTAAACAAAAAATTTGTTCCAGGCCATCCTTCAAACGCTCTATACCTGTTATAAATTTCAATAGAACCTTTACTAAAATCAATCATTGAATCATCTTTTACAATTTTTTTGCAGTAGGATGATTTGTTATTATTTTGTTTTTTGAGCTTGTATTTGTTTGATTTAATTAAATCAAATACTTCAGGAAATTTTTCAATAGATAGATCGCACAATTTTTTTTCTAGAGTAGATTTTTTATCTAGGAAGTCTATTGCACATTTATAGGATTTAATTATTTCTCCAGAGTCTAATTCTGAATTTAACTTAATGAAAGTAACACCAGTTTTTTTATCATTATTAATTAATGCACTCTGTATTGGAGAAGCTCCTCTATATTTTGGTAGTAAAGAAAAATGAAGATTTATTGATAATAATTTTGAGCATTCAAGCAACCAATCTGGAATTTTTTTACCATAAGCAATAACCACTAAGCAATCAATCTCCATATTAATAATACGCTTTGTAAATTCATCATCATTTAGGTCAGTTGGTTTAAAAAGATCAATATTATTAGCTTTAGCAATTAACGAAACATTAGATTCAAGAGTTTTATTTCCCCTTTTTTGGGGTTTATCGGGCTTAGTTATTACCCCAATAACATTAATTGAGTTATTTTTTATTATGTTTTTAAGAATCTCGGCTGAAATTTGAGGCGAACCTGCAAACAAAATGTTCATATTTTTCATTAATTTACGTTAAAATCTATCAAAATATCTTAATATCTTCTATTTACCTAGAAAGTTTTTTTCTAATTCGGTCTCTTTTTATAGGGCTTATGTAATCTACCATTAATTTACCTTCAAGATGATCAATTTCATGTTGAATACATACAGTGAGAATGCCTGAAGGCTTGTTCTTATGGGATTTTCCATCCAAATCTTGCCATTCAAGAATTATATTGTCAGGTCTGGTTATTTCTTCATTGAATCCGGGAACAGAAAGACAACCTTCTTCAAACGATAGTGTAGTATCAGTGCTAATGACCTTAAACTCCGGATTTACAAAAAATAAAGGATCATCTTTATTTTCACTTATATCAATAACAATTAGTCTAATATGATGATTTACTTGTGTGGCTGCTAAACCTATTCCATTTTGTTCGTACATAAGTTTAAGCATATCATTTGCTAGTTTTTTTAGACTTTTGTCGAATTTTGTTACTTTCTTTGCAACAGTTCTCAATCTAGGATCTGGAAAAGTCAAAATCTTAAGTTTTTCTATCATAAATGTAGTATTTCTATTATAATTTTGATGATTATAATCTATATTTTAAACATTTTTACTTAAAATGACTGATAACAGCGTAGATATTGCGATTTTAATGGGCTCAGACTCAGATTTGCCAATTGTAGAGGCTATTTTCCCGATTTTAGATGAATTTGAGATAAATTATACAAAAAATGTCCTTTCAGCCCATAGAACTCCCCATGAGGTAATGGACCTGATTAAAAAATCAGAACAAAATGGTTGTAAAGTTTTCATTGCCGCTGCTGGAATGGCTGCACATTTGGCTGGAGCCATAGCTGCTCACTCAATTAGACCAGTTATTGGTATACCAATCGAGTCTGGAGGTATGGGAGGAATAGATTCACTTCTCTCAACTGCAATGATGCCGCCAGGTGTTCCAGTTGCAACAGTTGCAGTAGGTAAAAGTGGAGCCAAAAATAGCGCAATTCTAGCGGTTCAAATACTTGCAACTTATAACGAAACTCTTTCAAATAAGTTACTAGATTATAGAAATAATATGAAAGAGGAAGTTCTTAAAAAAGACAAAGCACTAAATTCATAATTGAAACAAAAATTATTTAATTTAGATCAATCCATCGCTTGGTTGAAGCAATCCAATATCCTTATACATCCATCAGAATCTATTTGGGGTATAGGCTGTGATGCAGAGAATGAAAAATCAATTGATAAAATATATAAATTAAAGAAAAGGTCAAAAAATAAAAACTTTATTTTATTAACTTATTCAATCGAAAAAGCACTATTTTTTGCCGATAATATTAATGATGACAAATTGAATTTTATTTCATCTAAATGGCCGGGGCCAAATACATTACTAATCAAGTTTAACAACAAATTACCTAGTCATTTAAAAAATGAAACAGGAAAAATAGCAATAAGAGTAAGCGATTACTATCATTTAAATGCACTTGGTAAAGGTTACAAAAATTTTATGATTTCAACGTCAGCTAATATTTCGGGTAAAAAAGCTATCGCAAATCCAATTGATATTTTAAAAACTTTTGATGATCCTACCATTGCATATTATGATGCACCCTTGGGTGGAAACTTAAAACCATCTAACATTATTGATTTAGAAACAAGAAAAATTATTAGGTAAATATGAATAAAAATGTTGAATTGCTTTTTAGGCAAAATCATCAGTCTATTATTGATACTTTTTTATCTATAGAAGGTAAATCAAAAGCTATTATTACAAAAGATAGATGGAAAAGATCAGAAGGCGGCGGCGGAGTAACATTTGTTATTCAGGATGGGAAGTTCTTTGATAATTGTGCAGTAAATTTTTCTTCAATCAAAGGTAGATCACTACCAAACTCAGCTTTAGGCAATAAAATGATTCAATCTTCAAAATATGGTTTTCATGCAATAGGAATATCTGTAATTGCACATCCAAGAAATCCATATGTACCTTCAAGTCACATGAATATTCGTTTATTTTGTACTTTAACTAAAAATAAACAAATTAAAGACTGGTGGAGTGGAGGAGGTTATGATTTAACACCATATTTTGGCTTTAAAGATGATTGCGTCAAATGGCATAGCTCTGCAAAAAAAACTTTGGATAAGTATGATAAGCGTTTATATAAAAAGTTCTCTAAAAATTGTAATGAATATTTCTTTTTACCACATAGAAACGAAAGAAGAGGAATAGGCGGCATTTTTTTTGACAACTTTAAAAGAAAAACACTTGGTGAAACATCTGACATGCTTATGTCTGTCGCTAATCAATATAAAGAGTCTTATTTAAAAATTGTAAATAATAGAAACAAATTAAAATATGGTAAAAATGAAAAAGAATTCCAAAAGATTAGAAGAGGAAGGTACGTAGAGTTCAATTTGCTTAATGATAGAGGAACTGCTTTTGGACTTCAGTCAAAAGGAAGGACTGAATCAATACTCGCATCATTGCCAATTGAAGCAAAATGGAATTACAGTAAAAATGAGTATGTTACTAAAAATGAACGAAAGCTCTTAAAATTTTTTAATAAGAATTGGAATGACTAAGAAATATAAGTTGGGGGTTATAGGATCACCGATCGAACATTCCTTATCGCCTTTTATACAATCAAGATTTGCAAGACAAGAAAATATTTATATTGACTACAGACCTTTCAAGGTTGAACCAGATGATTTTGAATATTTTGTAAAAGATTTTTTTGCAGATAGTTCATCCAAAGGACTAAATGTTACTTTGCCATTAAAATCATTAGCATATAATTTGAAAGGAACTCTTTCTAAAGAAGCTTCGCAAATACAAGCGGTAAATACTATTAACAAGAAAGACAGAAAAATTTATCTTGATTCAACAGATGGTATCGGTTTTGTTGAGGATTTGAACAGAAAGAAGATTTTATTAGAAAATAAAAATGTGCTTATTATTGGTGCAGGTGCTGCAGTAGAAAGCATACTTTTTAATATTATCCTAAAAAAACCAAAAACTATATTTCTTATGAATAGAACAAAATCAAAGGCTGCTAAGCTCATAAAAAAATATGAGAAAAGCTTTGGCTTAAATATTTTTGACGATCATGAAAATTTATTTGATGTAATTATAAATGGAAGTTCTGCTGGTTTGACTGGTGAATTTAAGCCACCTAAATTAAAAGTTAGTAATAAACCAAGTTTTTATGATCTAAATTACTCATTAACATCAACACCATTTTGTCAGTGGGCAAAGGAAAAATCAGAATTTGTATTTGACGGAACAGGAATGCTTGTTAACCAAGCAGCGTACTCATTTAAAATATGGTTTGGCATAATGCCTTCTATTGATAAAGTATTGAACGATATGAACAATCTAAAAAATGACTAAATTCATTCAATTCATTGCTGGAGCTATATGTCCATCATGTAAAGCCATGGATAGCATCGCAATTAATAGAGAAAATGATCAGATTTATTGTGTTAAGTGTGATTATAAAGAAGATCGCCCAAAAGAAAAAAATTCCAAACAAGCAAACATCAATGTTATTAATCTTGAAGATTACAAAAAAACTAAACGCTAGTAATATAATCGACAAAAAGATATTATAAGCACCAAATTATTTAACAGAAAACTTTGGTTATTATATATAGATAGTTTATAATACATTATCATTAAACTTTATTTTTATAGCACTTTATATTGAGAAACATGAGTTATATAACTAAATCGATAAACAATCATATTGTAAAAATATTTGTTGTTCTATTCTCTTACACAACAGATATTAATGCTGATTGGTCTGCTCTAAACATGACAAGAGGCGTCACAGGTGTAAGTAACGAAGTTTTTGAACTTCATATGCTTATATTCTGGATATGCGTTGCAATTGGTGTTGTTGTATTTGGAGTAATGTTCTATTCGATGTATGCGCATACAAAGAAAAAAAATCCAGTTGCGTCAACATTTCACGAAAGTACGAAAGTTGAAATTGCTTGGACAATAATTCCATTTTTAATATTAATTGCTATGGCAATACCAGCATCTAAAACCCTGGTTAAGATATACGATGATGAGGCTGGCGACATAAATATTCAGGTAACCGGTTATCAGTGGAAGTGGCAATACAGGTATTTAGAAGATGATGTAAGTTTTTTTGCAAACCTTTCTACTGACCTTGATGAGATATATAACTTAGTTCCTAAAGGTGAAAATTATCTTCAAGAAGTTGATGAGATGGTTGTCATACCTGTTGGAAAAAAAATAAGGTTTTTGATTACAGCAAATGATGTTATTCATTCATGGTGGATGCCAGCTTTTGCAATTAAACAAGATGCAATACCTGGATTCGTCAATACAGCTTGGACTATTGTTGATGAGCCTGGCACATATAGAGGTAAATGTACTGAGTTATGTGGAAAAAATCATGGCTTTATGCCAATCGTTGTAAAGGCCGTTGAGCAAGAAGAATATGATCAATGGATAAATGACAAAAAGCAAGCTGCAATGAAACTTGCAGAACTAACTACCAAAAATTGGACTACCGAAGAACTAATAGCAAAAGGGCAAGATGTGTACGCTGTTAATTGTGTTGCCTGTCACCAAACCAATGGAGAGGGCATAACAGGAATCTTCCCCGCCTTAGCAGGCAGTGATATTGTATTAAACAATAAACCAAGAAACATTGAAATACTAATGGAAGGAGTTCAGGGCGCAGCTATGAATTCTTTTGATTATTTATCAGAGGTAGAATTGGCATCAGTCATAACTTACACCAGACAGAGTTGGGGAAATGACGCTAAAGGAGATGGAACTGTTGTTTTACCTCAAGACATTGTGACATATAAAGAACCAAAAATTTAGATAAAGGAATTATATTATGAGTGCAGTAATAGAAAATCATCACGATGATCATCATGGACCAGCTAAAGGTCTTACACGATGGCTTTATACAACAAATCATAAAGATATAGGAACCCTATATTTGTGGTTTAGTTTCGCAATGTTCCTGATTGGTGGAGCCATGGCCATGGTTATTAGAGCAGAACTTTTCCAACCAGGAATGCAAATTGTTGAGCCCGAGTTCTATAATCAAATGATTACGCTCCATGGCTTAATTATGATCTTTGGAGGTGTTATGCCTGCATTTGTTGGTTTAGCAAATTGGTTAGTACCAATGATGATTGGTGCACCAGATATGGCTTTACCGAGAATGAATAACCTTAGTTTCTGGATTTTACCTTTTGCATTTTTTATTTTGTTGTCTTCACTATTTATGGAAGGAGGTGCGCCTAACTTTGGATGGACATTCTATGCACCGTTATCAACAACGTATGCTCCACCAAGTGTTACTTTCTTTATATTTTCAGTCCATATTATGGGAGCATCTTCAATAATGGGAGCCATTAATGTTGTTGTAACAATTATGAATATGCGAGCACCTGGAGTTACTTTAATGAAAATGCCATTATTTGTATGGTCATGGTTAATAACTGCTTATCTTCTTATAGCTGTAATGCCAGTTCTAGCTGGAGCAGTGACAATGATGCTTATGGATATTCATTTTGGCACAAGCTTCTTTAATGCTGCCGGAGGTGGAGATCCAGTTTTATTTCAGCATATATTTTGGTTTTTTGGACATCCGGAAGTTTACATAATGATATTGCCAGCATTTGGTATTGTTTCTCACATAATTGAAACGTTTTCTAGAAAACAGTTATTTGGGTACTCCTCAATGGTATGGGCTATGCTATCAATTGCTATTCTGTCCTTCGTAGTTTGGGCTCACCACATGTTTACAGTTGGGATGCCATTAGCAGCTGAATTATTTTTTATGTGGGCTACTATGCTTATTGCAGTCCCCACAGGAGTTAAAGTATTTAATTGGGTCGCTACTATGTTTAGAGGGTCAATTACATTTGAAACGCCTATGCTTTTTGCTTGTGCCTTTGTTGTTCTTTTCACAATTGGTGGCTTTTCAGGCTTGATGTTAGCAATAGTTCCTGCAGACTTTCAATACCATGACACTTATTTTGTTGTAGCACATTTTCATTATGTTTTAGTGCCAGGAGCAATTTTTTCTATTATGGCTGCTGTATATTATTGGATTCCTAAATGGTCAGGGAATATGTATGACGAAAGATTAGGTAAACTGCATTTTTGGTTATCATTTATTGGCGTAAATGTTACTTTTTTTCCTCAACATTTTATAGGTCTTGCTGGCATGCCAAGAAGATACCCTGACTATTCACTACAATTTGCTGATTGGAATATGGTTTCTACAGTGGGTGCCTTCTTATTTGGATTCTCTCAATTATTGTTCTTATTTATAGTGCTTAAAACTGTTATGGGTGGTAAAAAAGCTACTGATCAGGTTTGGGAAGGCGCACAAGGTTTAGAGTGGACTGTTGCTTCGCCTGCGCCGTACCATACTTTTTCAACACCGCCAAAAATTGATTAATGAATAATAAAGGAAAAAAAACTTTAAGGAATCTTTTAATTGCAGTGCCCTTAATGTTTGCATTTGCTTTTGCACTTGTACCTTTATATAACGTTTTTTGTGAAGTTACTGGGATTAATGGAAAAGTTTTTCAATCAGAAGAAAACGATAAATTAGTTATCACAAACGGCAGAGACCTTTCCTTGCAATTTATTTCAACTAATAATGAAATGATGCCATGGGTATTTAAACCATCAGAAGAAGTAATGAAGATTAAAACCGGTCAATATTATACTGCCTCCTTCTATGTCAAAAACCCAACTGATAAGCCTATGATTGCTCAAGCAGTTCCAAGTGTTGCTCCATCAAATGCTGCTGCACATATGAAAAAACTTGAGTGTTTCTGTTTTGAACAGCAAGAACTAATGCCTGGTGAAGAGGCTCTTCTACCTGTAAGACTTTTAATTTCTGATGAACTTCCTAAGAATATTAAAAATGTAATACTCTCATATACTATTTTCGACATTACTAATTACAATGATGAGACTTTAGCTCATCACAAATCAGATATGGACCAAAAGTTATGAGTGGAGGAAGTTATTATGTGCCTGACCAAAGTAGGTTTCCAATCTTCATGGCAGTATCACTATTTATACTTGTTATGGGTGCCTCAAGCACAATTAATAATTTAGATAATCCCTCTAGTAATTCAGTTTATATACTTTATTCAGGTTTAGGATGCTTATTTTTGACTATGTTTTTTTGGTTTAGACAGGTCATAAAAGAACATCTTGCTGGACTAGATTCAAATCAACTTAAACAATCATATGTCTATGGCATGGCTTGGTTTATTTTTTCGGAAGTCATGTTTTTTGCAGCCTTTTTTGGTGCATTATTTTATGTAAGAACGCTTGCAGTTCCATGGCTAGCTGGTGAAGGTGAAAAAGGAATTGGCATTTCTGCAATAGAACTATGGCAGGGTTTTGAATCAACATGGCCTGTAATAGTTACACCAGACCAAGGTGATGGGTTTGTTCTCGCTGAAAAAAGTATGGCTTGGCCAGGATGGAATCATGCTCTCGAATGGTTACCTCTTTGGAATACAATAGTTTTGTTGAGCTCAAGCGTAACTGTACATTTTGCTCATTTAGGACTTAAGAATGGAGACAGAAAAAAATTTAATAGATTTTTAGGTGTAACAGTTACTCTAGCGCTTATTTTTGTAGGTTTGCAGGCAGCTGAATACTATGAAGCTTATGCTCACTATGGATTAACTTTAAATTCTGGTATATACGGTTCAACCTTCTTTATGCTTACTGGTTTCCATGGATTTCATGTAATGATGGGTGGTTTTATGTTAGCAATTATGCTTGGTAGATCTGTTTTTGCTGGTCATTTTGAAGAGCATGATCATTTTGGGTTTGAAGCTGCCTCGTGGTATTGGCATTTCGTAGATGTGGTATGGGTTATGTTATTTTTATTTGTTTATATTCTCTAATTAAGAATCTTCCCAAGGAACACTATTTCCAAGCTCTCCAGTGTAAAGACCAATTGCCACCAATGTTACTAATAAAGCTGCAAAAAATACTCTTAGACCGAGCAAATATACTGTCCTTTTTCTACCAGTATCACCTTTATCGACGAGTAAAAAAAATAAACCTCCAGCGAGAGATAGCAGTAAAAGTGTTAAAACAATATAGATAAGAATGGTAATCATAATAAAATTTTAAAGCATATATACTTTAATAGATATGAAAAAAAATAAATTTAATCCTGGAATAAAAGTCACAATATTTTTTGTATTTTTTTCCTGTGTATTTTTTTCATTGGGTTTATGGCAAATCGAAAGAGGTCAAGACAAACAAAGTATCTTAGATCAATTTGAGAATAATACTTCTAAAGCACCTTCAGTAATATCAGACAAATCACAAAAATGGGACAGAGTGAGAGTCAAAGGCACTTGGCAAAAGGAAAAACAGATTATTATTGATAATGTTATAAATAAAGGACTCGCTGGATATAAGGTTTTGACACCATTGCAAATTGCTAGTTCCAACCAATTTATTTTAGTTGATAGAGGGTGGGTGCCTCAGAATAAAAATAGAAATATAAAACCAAATATTAGTATAAAAAACGAAGAAGTAGTTGTTACAGGATTGCTTGAAAATCATGAATTAGGTTTTGTTCTATCTGATGATCTTGTTTACGGAGATTGGCCAAAAATATCTCAAACGAAAAATTTAGGTGTTATAAATAAAGCTTATGAAGTAGATTTAGTTCCATACGTATTATTGGCAGAACCTATTTTAAAAGATAGTCTTGAATACATTAAGCCAGTGCCAACTAACATGCTTCCTTCAAAGCATTATGGATATTCAGCGCAGTGGTTTACTATGTTAATTGCACTTGCTGCGATGTATTTATGGTGGGGATTTAAGAATGAAAAATAAAATATTCTTAGCATTGATTTTGTTAACACCCATCATTGTTGTTTCTTTATCAACACTATTTTTTTCATATGGATATGCCCCAGAAAATACAAAAAACAATGGTATTTTTTTTAAGAGTTATTTTAATTTTGATCAGTTTAATAATATTAGCTCAGAGAATCCTATATTGTCTTTTGAAGATGGAAAATGGATAGCTGCTGTATACATTACAGATACAGAAAAATCTGCTAAGTCATTGTATTTAATGAGGCAATTAAATATTGCGCTAAATAGAGATATTAATAAACTTAAGAGGGTTGCATTTTATTCAAATGCATCTATATCTAGTGATATTGAAATGTTAATAACAGAATTTCCTAGAACAGAATTAGTAAATGACGCGAATGGAGTTTTATTATCAGTGCTTCAAAAGAATTCTAAAATAGATATGAATATTGAGAATCCAATATTCATAATTGATCCATATGGAAGGGCAGTGATGTATTTTGATCCAAACATAGATCCAAAAAAAATATTAAAGGATCTAAAGGTATTAATTTAATGAAAAATATACAAAATTTATCTTTTTTTGGTGTTTGTTTGGCTTTTGTAGTTATTGCACTTGGTGCATGGACTAGGCTTGTTGATGCAGGATTAGGTTGTCCAGATTGGCCAGGATGTTATGGTTTTGTTGTATTTCCAACAAATGATGCTGAGATAGCGCTTGCAGAGTCAAGATATCCGTCCTTTCCTTATGACATAAATAAAGCAATACCAGAAGTTGTTCACAGATACTTTGCGGCATCTTTAGGCTTGCTTGCAATTTTTTTAACTTATTTTTCGTTTAAGTTAAAAGAGAAAAACAACATAAAATGGTGGTCTCTTGGGCTTCTAATTTTCATATGTTGCCAAGGACTATTTGGTTATTTAACAGTTAGCTTAAAATTACTACCTATAATTGTTACTCTTCATTTATTTGGAGGGTTTACTACATTAACTTTATTTTTTTATATTTTTTTAAGATCTGGAAATTTCAAAAGCGTGGATGTTATGAAGATACCACACCTTAAAGTAATTTCAGCAGTTGCCTTTGTTGCTTTACTAATTCAAATATTTTTAGGAGTATGGACCAGCACAAATTATGCTTCATTGGCGTGTGCGGATTTTCCTACGTGTCAAGGTACTTATATTCCAGAAATGGATTTCAAAAATGGGTTCAATCTTAATCAAGAGGTTGGACCTAATTATTTATATGGCCTCCTTGATAATCCTGCAAGAGTGGCAATTCATTATTCTCATAGGGTTTCTGCTATTTTATTAACAATAATCTTTTTAATTTTGATGTCTAAGCTGTGGTTTAGTGTTGCAGCTCCAATGGCTTCCACACTCGGTATACTCCTTTTAACTCAAATAACACTGGGTATTATCAATGTAGTTTATGTGTTGCCTCTATATGTTGCAATAGGACATAATCTTGTGGCCGCTTTATTATTGCTTGCAGTATTTTCAGTAAATCATTTAGCTTGGAAAAAATGAAAGTTATTAAAAGTTACTACGATTTGTGCAAACCAAACGTAGTATACATGATGCTCATTTGTGCTCTTGTCGGTATGTTATTAGCAGAAGATTCAGTGGCATCATACTCTTACTTATTAGTTTCATTGATTGGCATAGCTCTTTGCTCAGGATCGGCAGCAGCAATAAATCAAGTTATAGATAGAAAAGCAGATGCTGCAATGACAAGAACTGACCAAAGACCTATTCCTCAAGGGGAATTAAGCCCATTTCATGCTTCATGTTTTGCATTTTTTATTGGATCTTTAGGATCTCTCATTTTATTTATGTTTGTTAATACTTTAACAATGGTACTAACAATAGCTTCTTTAATTGGCTATGCATTTGTTTATACCATTTATTTAAAAAGAGCAACGCCACAAAATATTGTCATAGGAGGTCTGGCGGGTGCTGCTCCTCCTTTACTTGGTTGGTCAGCTGTGTCAAATACAATTGATCCATACGCTTTACTGCTTGTCTTAATAATATTTGTATGGACGCCTCCACACTTTTGGGCTTTAGCAATTTATAGAAAAGATGAATATGCAAAAGAATCAATTCCCATGTTGCCAGTAACTCATGGAGTTGCTTTTACAAAACTTCAAATAGTTTTATATACATTAATTTTATTTATAGTAAGCCTTTTACCATATGTAGTTTTAATGTCAGGTTTTATATATTTAATCTCAGCGATCATTCTTGGATTAATTTTTCTTTTCTATAGTATAAAATTATATTTAAGTGATGATATTGAAATTGCTATGCAAACATTTAATTTTTCAATTTATTATATTTTCTTAATATTCTTAAGTCTTTTGGTTGATCACTTTGTCTCATAAATGAACGCTATAAAAAAAAATATAATAATAATAATTCTTTTTATATTTGTAGTTCTTGCTTTATTCATAAATAAATTAACAACACCTAGAACTTTAAGTACAAATGACTTGTTAATAAATGGGCTTTATGTTTTTGATGAACCTAAACAAATCTCTAATTTTGAATTTTTTACTTCAAACAATAAATCTTTTACAAAAGAGGACTTAATCGGTAAGTGGACATTAATGTATTTTGGTTTTTCCAGATGTCCAGACGAATGCCCAACTACAATGTACGAACTATCGAAACTAATAAAAATCTTAAGAGAAAAAGGCTCTAAACTTGACGACAAACAATGGATTTTAATTAGCATAGATCCAGAGAGAGATTCGCCTAACGAGATAGATACTTATGCCAAAGGATTTGATAGCAGTTTTATTGGAGCAAGCAGCTCAAGAGCTATGTTGCTAAGTTTAGCTACTCAACTTTCTGTTAATAATATTAATCCATCAAAAAATAGTACAGATCATTCTCATTTAGATAATCACGTTAATAATATTATTTTATTCAATCCCAATGGTGAATATGTTGGTATATTTCGACCACCATTCAGCACTCCAAGACTTTCCCTAACATACCAATCAATAACAAATTAAATTTTTATTATGACTTTGCCTTTTGCTTTCCTATCTTTTAAATGAGCAATTGCACTTGCACCATCCTCTAATAAAAATGAATCTGATACTTCTGGATTAATTTTTCCTTGTGAATGCAGTTCAAAAAGCTCTTGAAAATTCTGTTTATTTTCTTCTGGGAACATTCCAACCCATGCACCCCAAAATACTCCAACAATCTTCATACCTTTTAAAAGAGCAAGATTAATCGGGATCTTTGGAATTTCCCCAGCTGCAAATCCAATTACTAAATATCTTCCATCCCAAGCCGTTGCTCTTATGCATGGCTCAGAATATGCGTCACCAATTGGATCATAAACAACATTCACACCAATACCTCCGGTTAATTCTTTAATCTTTGAAGAAAGTTTTTTTTGTTGATCTCTATCAAGATTTCCACTTGGATAGATAAAACCCTCATCAGCACCATGCTTTATACATAAGTCTATTTTTTCTTGAGTAGATGCTGCAGCTATAACCTTAGCACCCATAGCTTTTCCGAGCTCAACTGTTGCAAGCCCAACGCCTCCAGCAGCACCAAGAACAAGTAACGTTTCTCCTTCCTTTAATTCTGCCCTTTGTTTTAGAGCATATAAAGAAGTTCCATAGGTCATAGGAAGAGCTGCAGCAGTTTCATAATTCATTGTTTCCGGAATCCTTACCACTGAACTTTTGTGAACAACAATTTTCTCTGCAAAAGCTCCAAGACCAGTCATTGCAAATACTCGGTCACCAATCTCTATATTCTTTACCCCTTCGCCAATAGCAGAAACAATTCCTGAAGACTCGCCACCTGGGCAGAAGGGAAGTTCTGGTTGAAACTGATATAACCCTTGAATCATTAAAACATCAGGAAAATTTACACTTGCAGCTTTGTTATCTATTACAACATGATCTTGAATAGCTTTAGGTTCTGGAACGTCATTAACTTTTAGCTTTTCAGGCCCACCTAATTCTGTACATTGTAATACTTTCATACCAACCCCCTACAATTTTGAATTGTATGTTTCTATAAATTTATCGATACTAATTTCATTTGAATTATTTATCTTATCAAATTTTTTAAGGGATTCATTAACCTTAATCTTAATATCATCATTAATATTAGATATTTTTTTTAATTCATTGAAATGCTCTTTTGATTTTTTCAATGCGTGATCATGGAAGCTAGTTCTTATTTTTAAATTGAATTTATTTATTGAAAGTTTTGCTACGGCTTGAATATATTTTTCATCTAAATTATTAGCAATAATACTTAGCTCATTTATATAATCTTCTCGCGCACTACTTAACTCTATATTTTTACCTTTATAAAAAGTTTTTATATTTTGCAATCTCCCAGAATTAATAATTTTTTCATCACTTTCTTTTATTTTTTGCATTTCTTCATTTGAAATTGAAGGACTAGGCAATAAAAGACAATGAAGAAGAATTAAATCTAGTATTCTAATTTGATCTTTTGAAATACCAATAATACTTTCTGAAGATAAATCAATCCCACGAACTTCAACGTATCCAATACCTTTTTCTTTCAAAAGCTCATAGGGTCTTTGCCCACTTTCGCCAGATCTTTTTGGCCTAATGGAATCATAAAATTCATTCTCAATTTGTAAAATACCCGATGAAATTTGTTGAAATTCCATATTTTTATCTCTTAATTTTAAATCATAAAATTTTTTGTATGGCGCGAGAATAGCTTCTTTAATCTTTATTAAAAATTCATCAAGAGAATTATATTTTATATTTAAATTTTTTTGAGCTTCACTTTGATAGCCAATTTCACTCATTCGTAGAGAGGTAGCACCTTCACTAAAAACATCTCCAAATTTGTTTATGTCTAAATTATGGTTTCGATTTTTTACAAACGATCCGTCAGCAATACTAGAATCACCAAATTCACTTAAAATAAACCAATAAACTCTTTTAAAATTTCTTATTAAGCTTAAATAAGCACTATCAATATCATCTTGTTTGTTACTATTAATTAACTTAACCATTGATTGCTCACTTATTGAAAAATTATAGTGAATACCTGCAACGCATTGCATGGTAGCTCCATACCGAACCTCTAGACCTTTTCTGTAAATATTTTTTAACTTTCCAATGTTACTGGTTCCATATTCAGCTATTCTTATTGAGCTTTCATCAGAAATTTTAGGTGGCATAGAAAATGCCCATAACAGTTCTCCATCTTCTAAATTTTTAACTGTATAAGAATGCAGTGAAAGTAAGAATTCATATAACTCATTAATGTCACTAAAAACTGGTGTAACAAATTCTATTAAAGCTTCGGCAAAATCAGTTGTTATATATGGATTTGTTAAGGAAGAACCAAGCCCGATCGGATGAGTCTTTTCAGAAATAGCACCATCTTTGTCAACACGCAAAGATTCTTTTTCAATTCCCCTTTGAATCTCTAAAGTACTAAAGAAGTCAATACTCTTTAAGTAGAGTAGTTTTTTTTTAAGTTCACTAGACATCAAAGCCAGGACCAGCAGATACTATCTCTGTCCCAACTTCGAACTTTTTAAAATTTTCTTGGAATTTAGCAACTAGTTTGCTGAGATATTCATTATACTTTTCTTGATCTTCCCATGTTTCGGCTGGATTTAAAAGAGATGATTCCACACCGTCTATAGCAACAGGTACTTCTAGGTTTAAACCTTTTATAAATTTTGTTTCAACTCCTTTAAGTTCTCCATTTTGAACAGCATTGATTATTCTTCTTGTTGTAGGAATATCAAACCTCGATCCAATTCCATAAGGACCACCAGTCCAGCCTGTATTAACTAAGTAAACTTTTGAACCAAACTTTTCAATTCTTTTCATTAACAATTTCGCATAAATTCCAGCGGGTCTTGGAAAGAAAGGCGCACCAAAACATGTTGAAAATGTTGACTCAATTGCACTACTTGAACCAATTTCTGTAGAACCTACTTTAGCTGTATAACCACTTAGAAAATGATATGCTGCTGCTTCTTTTGAAAGTATGGACACAGGAGGAATTAATCCTGTTAGATCACATGTCAAAAATATCACTGTTTCTGGCTCGCCTGCTGCATTTTCTTTTATGGCATCTTGGATATGTGTTCTTGGATAACAACATCTACCATTTTCTGAGAGAGATGTATCATCGTAATCAGGATTTAAATCGTCACTTAAAACAACGTTTTCAATAATACTGCCATGCTTAATGGCCTTATAAATAACTGGTTCATTTTTTTCTGATAAGTTTATTGTTTTGGCATAGCAACCGCCTTCAAAATTAAATACAGAACCTTCACTCCAACCATGTTCATCATCGCCAATTAAAGAACAGGATGGATCTGCAGACAATGTAGTTTTACCCGTGCCAGATAGACCAAAAAATAAACAAACTTTTGAATCTGCATTTACGTTTGCGGAACAATGCATTGGCAGAACATCTTTCTCCGGCAATAAGAAATTTTGTGCAGAAAACATAGATTTTTTCATTTCACCTGCATATTTCATTCCAGCAATTAAAACCTTTCTTTTTGCAAAATTTAATATTACACATCCCTCTGAATTAGTACCGTCTATTTCAGGATTACATACAAAGTTTGAGGCACTTAAAATTTGCCATTCCTTCTTATTAGAAGAATTGTATTGTTCAGGTACCACAAAGATCAATCTAGAAAATAGACTATGCCATGCAGTTTCAGTTGTAACATTAACTGGCAAATAATGATCTTCATGAGAGCCTACATGCACTTTTGACGTATAGCGATCTTTTTCTGCCATGTATCTCTCAACTTTATCCCACAAAACGTCAAATTTAACTTCATCGAAAGGTTTATTTACTTCACCCCAATCAATTAAATCAGATGTCGTACTTTCTTTTACAATAAATCTATCATTTGGACTTCTACCAGTTCGAGCACCTGTTGCTGTTGAGAAAGCTCCGTTATCTGCTATAACACCCTCATTGTTATCAACAGCTTTTTGAATTAGTTCGTCATTTGTAAGCTCATACACTATTGAGGTCGAGCTATTATCATCAGTCATTTATTATGTTTTTAATCCTTAAGGGGTGAGTAATTATAAGCAAGTAAGTCTAAATATGCTTGTATTTCAATAAATTTTATTAATTAATGTAGTGAAGTAAAGATTATTAACTAAAAAAAGTCAATATTTCTAATTAATAGCCTAGAAATAGGATATATCTATGTAATTTATGTAGTTTAAATACAAATATAGATGAGCTGCATTATTTAAAATGTGTCATGGTCTTAAATAGATTAGCAATAAAATAAACGCAAAAGAATATTAAACCCCATTCAGCAAAATTAAATATGAATCGCCATACTTCCAAAGCGCATGATGGACCACCTTTATAAACATTTGCAAGACCTTCAAAGAGTCCAAAATATTCAATCTGTGTTGCGAGGGGCATATCGCATCCTGGAGTTAACAACGCTATTTCCTCAGAGCTGAGGTTTTGCAGATAGATTAATTTAGATGAAATAACTATACCGTAAATAGATAAGCTTAATATCAAAAATCTAACTACATAATTCAATTTCTTTACAAAAAAGCCTACTAATGAAATCAAAGCTATCAACCCAAAAATATATCTTATTAAAATACACAATGGACATGCATTTAAATTTAGAAGATTGTCTAACAAAAGTGCTATCAAAATTATTAATGTTGCACATAAACAAGACGCTATTTCAAAATAGTTTTGGTAAACTATTTTAATTAACTTTAAAAGTTTCGTTATCATTATTCGGGAGTATACATATAAATTTTTATTATGAAAGATAGAATATTTGTAATTGATGGGTCTTCATATTTGTATAGGGCTTTTCATGCTATGCCACCACTTTCTACATCTACAGGTATTCCCACTGGAGCAATAAAAGGCGTCACAAATATGTTGATGACACTTAAAAAGGATTCTGAAGGGTCGCCTATCATTGTTGTATTTGACGCAAAAGGTAAAACATTTAGGAATGATATTTTTTCTTCATATAAAGCAAATAGACCACCTATGCCAGACGATCTTCGATCACAAATAGAACCAGTCAAACTAATTTGTAAGGCAATAGGATTTCCATTACTAATTATAGATGGAGTTGAGGCAGATGATGTAATCGCAACTGTTGCAGAAAAGGCAAAGAATAGAAATTTAAAATGTGTTATTTCTTCACTTGATAAAGATTTAATGCAATTAGTAGAAGATCCCAAGGTATCAATGATGAATACCATGACTCATCAAATTTTTGATGAAGAAAAAGTTTTAGATAAGTTTGGGGTAAAACCCACACAAATTAGGGACTTGTTAGCATTAACTGGCGACTCTTCTGATAATATTCCAGGCATACCAAAAGTAGGTCAGAAAACTGCTGCCAAATGGCTAAATGAATTCGAAAACATTAAAAATATTAAGTCCAATGCAGATTCCATAAAAGGCGTTGTTGGAGATAATTTAAGAGGATTTATAACTGATTTAGATAGAAATATTGAATTGGTGTCCTTAAAAAGAGATGTTGACTTAAAAGTTAAGTTTGAAGATCTCTTGATTGCAAATCCAAATGAAGACGAACTTGAACGAATTTTTAAAGAGTTAGAATTTACGAATCCTAATTCAGTTAAAGAAGCTCCTGCTACAAAGAAAGATAATAAATACGAGACAGTTTTAACTGAAAAAGAGCTAAATAATTGGATTTTAAAAATTAATGAATGTAATTCATTCGCAATTGATACAGAAACAGATTCTGTTCAAACTGTGTCAGCAAATCTTCTTGGTATTTCTTTATCAGTTTCTGAAAATGAAGGATGTTATATACCCTTAGGTCATCAATACGATGATTGTCCCAAACAATTGGAAATGGATTATGTGATAAAAAGCCTTGGCTCCGCGATAGAAGATAATCAAGAAAAAGCAATAGGACAAAATCTTAAATTTGATATTCCCATACTTGCAAGACATGGAATTAAGATTACAAAATTTCTAGCAGATACAATGCTTATGTCATATGTATTAAATAGCACCGCTACTAGACATGGAATGGATAGGCTGGCTGATTTTTATTTAAATTACAAAACAACAAAATATACTGATGTTACTGGAACAGCCTCAAAGCAAATAAGTTTTGCTGAAGTTAAGCTAGATGTAGCTACTGATTATGCTGCTGAAGATGCTGATATTACTCTAAGACTTTATAAGGTTCTTAATAAGTTGTTAAAAGAAAAACCAACACAACAAAAGTTGTTAAATGATCTTGAATATCCTCTTGTACACGTTCTTTCAAGAGTCGAACAAAACGGAGCAAAAATTGATAAAAAAAAGCTATCCAATCATTCAAAAGAATTAAGTGAAAAAATTTCTGATTTAACATCACAAGCATTCAAAATTTCTGGAGAAGAATTTAATTTAGACTCTCCAAAACAGCTACTAGAGATCTTATATGAAAAACAAGGACTACCCGTTTTAAAAAAAACGCCGAAGGGTCAGCCCTCAACAAATGAAGATACACTTCAAAGATTATCTGAGGACTATGAACTCCCTAAGATTATTTTGCAATACAGAACATTGGCAAAATTAAAATCTACTTATACTGATAGTTTAATTAACATAGAAAATCCAAAAACAAAAAGAATTCATACGTCTTATCAACAAGCAATAACATCAACAGGAAGACTTTCGTCAACAGAACCAAATTTACAAAACATTCCAATCAAAACAGCTGAAGGAAGGAGAATTAGAGAGGCTTTTGTGCCTGAAAATGGAAATGTTTTAATTTCTGCTGACTATTCTCAAATTGAATTAAGAATAATGGCACACTTATCTGAAGACAAAAATCTTACGCATTCTTTTAATAATAATATAGATGTTCATTCATCAACTGCTGCAGAAGTATTTGGCGTATCAATTGATGATGTTAGTCCAGACCAAAGAAGAAGTGCCAAAGCAATTAATTTTGGATTGATGTATGGCATGTCAGCTTTTGGTCTCACGAGGCAATTAGGAATACCAAGAGGAGAAGCTCAAGAATATCTTGATACTTATTTTGCCAGATATACAGGGGTTAGGGACTACATGGACAATATAAAAGCTCAAGCAAAAGAAGATAAATATGTTGAAACCATCATGGGTCGTCGCCTTTATCTAAACGAAATAAATGCAGCTAATGGTCTTAGGAGACAAGCTGCAGAGAGAGCAGCTATTAACGCACCACTTCAAGGATCAGCGGCTGACATCATCAAAAAAGCAATGTTAGATATAGATGAACTTTTATTAAATGAATTGCAAGATGTACAAATGATAATGCAGGTTCACGATGAATTAGTTTTTGAGTGTCCAAAAAACAAAGCAGATGCAGTTATGAAAAAGATGAAAGACACTATGGAAGATACAGTAGAACTGAAAATTCCTTTAATAGCTGATGCAGCAATTGGTTTGAATTGGAATGAAGCTCATTAAAGCTCTTTTTATTATTACGCTTATTATTTTTTAATACTGTCTATGAATTCTTGAGCTATCTTTCTTTCAATACCAGTAGAAAAAAAATGACCACCAGAATATTTTTTAACTATTGGATTACTGTAGTTTTTAATAGCTTCTTCAATTAGTTTCGAATCTATTTCCATATCGTCTTCTGCATAGGCAAAATAGCTAGGGATAAAATTACTCCCAATAATATTATGATCGTAGAGCCTATTCCCCATAGCATTACCTAAAAAGAACTCTTTAAAAAAATTCTCTGTTCCTTTAACATCAAATTGTCCAATGTAATGATCTAATAACTTTTTACCCATTAAATCCTCATATTCATCTATTCTTTCTAAAACACCAGGAACTAAAAATCCTCTAACTAATAAGTCACCATATAAAGGAATTTTTACTATTGATAACAAAGGGACATTTGCAGAATTAATAAGTGGAACTTGGTAACCAATAAAGCTAATGTTTTTTAGGTTATTTGAGGCATATTTGGCTACAACTGCAGCACCAAAAGAGACCCCATACAATATTACATCTTCAACCTCACAATGCTCAATCAGCTCTCTAAGTTGTTGTTCCATAAGTTCAATGCTTACATTGTTTCGAACTCTATCTGAATAGCCTCTTCCATATTGATCATAGGTTATGACTCTATAGTTATTATTAAGAAAGACATTTACATATTCTTCATATGCAAGTGATCCAAAAGTAGCACCATGAACTAAAACAATAACTTTGTTATTTTTATCTCCAATATCTTTGTACGAAGTAATGCCCGCACTTAATTTAACCTCTTGATAACCAGAATTTAATCTAAATTCATCAATATCAATATTTTCCCTATCAAGAGCGAAATATAAAAAAGCTGGAATAACAATAAATATTAAAAAAAGATAGAGAATTTTTTTCATAAATATATTTCTTCAAATGATTTACTAATCATATTCAAAACATCTACCTTCATCTTATCTTTCTATATGCGTATAATTTAATTCTTCAGGAAGAAGAATTTTAATGCCATGCTCACTTCTTAAATCTGATATTTTTGCACCTAGATATTCCTCAGGCATTTTAAAGGGCCATTTCTTTTTCATCTTAAAAGCCCTAAACATAGTTTTTCTTTTGATTCCTCCAAGTTTCCAATATATTTTTAGAAAACCAAAAATACCAAACTCTTTAAAGAGATCTTTAAAAAGTTGCTTTATTTGAGGAAGACTTCGATAACCCCATATGTATTTCAATTTCCATTTACTACCCCAAATAACCCAAGTATCTAAAATAGCCTCTTGTTCAATAGAGGTATCAAGTCCAAAAATTACATGCGTACAGTCATGATCTCTTAACAAAGTTCCAGACTCTTCGTCATCTTCAAATATTTTGGTAGTGTTAGGAAAAGCTTTGTAATAACACTCCAAACCTTCTTGGAGGGTTAAATCACAATTCTGATTTTGATATTCCAACATTAATTAAGTATAACTTAGTATTTGTTTTGAGAGTTTTTCAAAGCCTATCTTATCTTTTGATGATATAGCGACAGGCTTTGATTCAGGGATCTTTTCTTTTATAAATGATACTGCTTTAGCAATATTGTTATTTGATAATTTATCACTTTTAGCAAGAGCTGGAATGAAAGGAACATTATAGTTCCTGCACAAATGAATCATCTCCCAGTCGCTTTCTTTGAGTGGATGACGAATATCCATAAATATCACCACAGCACCTAATGCTTTTCGTTTTTGAAAATATTCTCCAATTAACGGACTCCAATCTTTCTTTTTTGCTTTACTAGACTTTGCATACCCGTATCCAGGCAAATCAAGCAACATAAGA
>CENZ01073274.1_pt1 | contig 22554 bp, 20 predicted proteins | sample 361341 | NCBI WGS metagenome assembly CENZ01 (sample SAMEA2619782, study PRJEB7988) | marine metagenome | biome: marine biome (ENVO:00000447); feature: deep chlorophyll maximum layer (ENVO:xxxxxxxx); material: "saline water (ENVO:00002010), including plankton (ENVO:xxxxxxxx)" | depth 50 m
GTCATCCGAATGGCCAGTGGTGATCTTGCCGGTGCTGATTCCGGGTCCGCGGGGGCTGCGTTTGACGGTTTCACACAGGATGCCGGGTCTGTTTTGGGCTGGCACACGCTGTTCATGATCCTCACTATGTTTATCGTTGCGCGCGGTGTTGGGCGGGGGATTGAAGTTGCCGTGAAATATCTGATGCCCGCGTTGTTTTTCCTGTTGCTCATGTTGGTTGGATACTCGGTTGTGACGACAGGGCCGGCATTCGGGGAGGGTCTCGCTTTCATGTTCTCCTTCAAGTTTGATCAACTGACCTGGGCGGCTGTGCTTCTCGCCATGGGCCAGGCGTTTTTCACGTTGAGTCTTGGAATGGGCACGATGATGACGTACGGCGCGTACATGCCGGCCGGGGCATCTATACCGGGCACTGCCGCGATGGTCGCCATACTCGACACCACGGTTGCCATTCTCGCCGGAATCATTATTTTCCCGCTCGTGTTTGCCAACGACCTGACCGGTTCCGCCGGACCAGGATTGATGTTTGTGACTCTGCCCATCGCATTCGGACAGATGACAGGCGGACAGATCTTCGGGACTGCGTTTTTCTTGCTGGTCTCATTTGCGGCGATTACTTCGTCGATTTCCATGATTGAACCGGCTTGTGCCTGGTTGGTGGAGAAGACCGGTTTCAGGCGACCGATGGTGGCGGTCATTCTGGGCGTCATTGCCTGGGTGTTGGGGTTGGGAAGTGCATTGTCGTTCAATCTCTGGAGCGACGTGCAACTGCTGGGTGGTCTCAACTTCTTCGAGTCGATGGACTACCTTGCCAACAACATCATGCTCCCACTTGGGGGGATGTTGATCGCGTTGTTTATCGGCTGGATGGTAGACAAGTCTATTGTTCGTCAGCAAATGGCCGTATCGGAGGGTGGTCTCCTGTTCTTTTTGTGGATTGTCCGGGTCGTTGCACCGGCTGCTGTCTTTGTCGTCTTTGTAATGACTCTACTGGGTTGAGAGGCCTAACGGATCAAGTGATGTCGCGTTCCCCGACTCGCTACATACAAATGAACAATCATCGTGTAGTCGATCGATGAAAGTGAACCGCTCAGTGCTCGTTCCCTATCGACCGGAGCAGATGTTTGATGTGGTGAATGATGTGGCCTCATACCCATCGTTCTTGCCTGGTTGTTTAGACGCTATCGTTCATGAGGCGACGTCCTCAAGAATGCGGGCAACGTTGACGCTGGGCCGAGCGGGTATTTCAGTCAGGTTGACGACAGAGAATACACTGTCACGACCGACACGGATTGTTGTTGCTTTGGTGGAAGGTCCCTTCAAGAGATTAACCGGAGAATGGTTGTTCGAACCGTTGGGTGATGACGGCTGTCGGGTAATACTCGAGCTTGATTTTGCTGCGAGCAGCATCACCGCGTTCGCAGTTGAATCGATGTTCAGCCGTGTCGCCGACCAGATGGTGGACGCATTCAGTGTGCGGGCAGAGCAGCGATTTCCCGCATGAAACCTGGCGGGAAGGAAGAACTCATTTTGATCGAAGTGGCCTGTGCACTACCGACGCGCCAACGTCTGGTATCTCTCCAGGTTGCGACCGGAAGCACGGTGGCACAGGCGGTGGATGCAAGTGGCATAGTATCGGCATTCCCTGAACTGGATATGGCGACGGTGACCTACGGGATTTTCGAACAATCTGTGAGTGCTGACTCAACCGTTGCCGAGGGCGATCGTGTGACGCTACTCCGACCCTTGCCGGTTGACCCGAAAGAACAGCGACGTCGACGCGCACTGCGTCAGAAGTCCGGTCAGAAGGATGGTTGATCCTGGATCAGGATGACGCGGTTTCATCACTGCCCACAGAGTCGACCGGCAATTCGATGGTTGGTCTGAAGTTGCCGCCGAAATGGCTCAGTCGGTTGTCGACAAAATAGACTTGCAGTTTAACCTTGATTGGCTCGCTGCCACCGACTTTCATCGAGTAGACGTAGTCCCATCGGTCCTGGTCCAACTGGTCATCAATGATGGGATTGCCTAACACAAACTGAACCTGGCGCCGAGTCATGCCAGGCTTCAGTTTGTCGACCATGTTCTGGGAGATCACGTTACCCTGTTGAATGTTGATGCGATGAACACCGGGGAAACGTAGCGTTTCGCAACTGGTCGCGATCAAGATCACACAGATGGCAGCGATTGCTCGGCTAAGTTCTTTCATTTGGTATCCAAAGCCTAGATACTAATTCTTACAGAGTATGGAGACCGACGCATCATGCCCAGCGAAACCAAGGAACTCAAGGACGCGGGTCTAAAGATCACACTCCCACGAGTGAAGATTCTTCAGATCATGGAAAGTTCCGTCAAACATCATCTTTCTGCTGAAGATATCTATAAGCAACTGCTAGGGAACGGTGAGGAAATTGGTCTCGCAACAGTCTATCGCGTGTTGACACAATTTGAGTCGGTCAATCTTGTTCAACGTCACTTCTTTGAAGAAGGTCATTCTGTTTTCGAGATCAAGCGTGCGGGTCATCACGATCATATCGTGTGTGTGAAGTGTGGTGCGATTGACGAGTTCCACAATGAGGAAATCGAGGTGAGGCAACGCGAGGTTGCGTCACAACATGGCTATACACTGACGGGTCACCAGCTCAATCTTTACGGTGTTTGTCCAAACTGCCATGTAGATGTTGGGTGATTTCGGCACAGTTGCATCAGATGTGAGGAGACTTTGCCAGGGCATCTGACTTGCCGGCGACAGCGCTGATCATTGCCTCGGCATGTGCGCGAGATTCATGGGTCAGGTCCTGGCCGGCAAGCATTCTCGCCAGCTCATCTACCCTTGCCGTTTCACTGATTGACGTGATGGACGTCAGCTGTCCCTTTTTGTGGTTTGTCTTTTCCACGACGAGATGATGGTGGCCTTGAGCCGCGACCTGGGGGAGGTGCGTGACGCAGAGAATCTGCTGGTACTGACCAAGGGTTCTGAGCAGGCCACCCAGAATGTCCGCGGTTGCGCCACCGACGCCCACATCCACCTCGTCGAATACTAGTGTCTGATGTTGTCCGCTGGTCTCCGTGATGGCCAGTTGAATGGCAAGACTGATACGGGACAGTTCACCCCCTGAGGCAGTGCGTCGCAGACTGCCCGGAGTCTGGTTCAGGGAAGTCGCAATCAAAAATTCCAGATCATCGATACCGGAATCCCGAACAGTATGACTTTGATGTTGTTCAATAGTCAGTCGTGCGTTATCCATGTTGAGTTGAACGAGAATTTCGTGGACTCGATTCATGAGTGCGGTCGCCGCGGTGGCCCGATGGTCGCTCAGATCGCGAGCCAGCCCCATGAGTGTTTCTTCCTGCTTCGCGCTGAGGGCGGCCAGTTCAGCAACCGCTTCGTCGTCACTATCCAGAGCCTCGAGCTCCGACGCTATTCTGGTCATCAGAGTCGGAAGGTCGTTGGGTTCGATGCGGTGTTTCCGCGACAGCTCATACAGACGGGAGAGCCGTGCTTCGACGTCCGCCAGACGTCGTGGATCGTCCGCCACGGACTCTCGATATTGGTTCAGTTGTGACAGCGCTTCAGAGAGCTGAATGGCCGCGTTGTCGAGGAGTTCCTGAGCTTCTTTGGTCTCGATCAATACCGGATCCGACAGATGTCGCAAAGCCGCGTGAATGTGGTGGGCAGCCCCATGGTCAGTGTCATCCAAAAGCGTATCAATGGTGACTAGGTGCTGTGTGATGTTTTGTGCGTTCGCGAGGCGACGTTGATCGGCTTCCAGCGAAGCCTGTTCACCTTCGGTCACGTCCGCTTCCTGGAGTTCGGCCAGTTGGTAGTTCAGAAGCTGCCGGTGCGCGTTGGCTTCACTACTGTCTTCCACAAGTGCTTTGAGTCGGCTGGCTGTGGCGGACCACGTCTCAAAAGCATCTCTGACGGCTCTGGCTTCCTGCTGCAGACCGCTGAACGCGTCAAGTAAAGGCAAGTGACTGGCTTTACGGAGTAGCGACTGGTGCTCGTGTTGGGAGTGGATGTCCATCACCAACTGTCCGAGTTGTTTCAAATCTGATGCCGTACTGGGGCTGCCGTTGATGAAGGCACGACTGCGGCCGTCGCGGTTGATGATGCGTCTCAGAATGGCCTCCGCCACATCCAGGTCACGCTCTGAAAGCCAGAGGGCGGCAGCGGATCCGGCTTTTATGTCAAAGACGGCATGGATCTCTGCACGGTCGCTGTCCGATGCGATCAGTGACTGGTCCGCACGGTCCCCCAGGGCCATGGATAGGGCGTTCAGAATGATGGATTTACCGGCGCCCGTTTCCCCTGTGACGACGCTCATCCCATCGGAAAAATCGATTTCCAGTTCGTCCACGAGTGCGAAATGACGGACTGACAAGTGGCTCAGCATGAGCGGATTAAACTGTGCTCCCGGAGCTAAAACAACCCGTGGTTTTTGTTGAGACCACTGAACTGAATCCGAGTGCAATGTGTGCCGGAATTACGGTAACGTATCCAGAGCAAGTATCGGGTGGTTATCGCGTGTCAGAAATCAGCGATCGATCGCAGTACATATTAAAATCGCTCATTGAGCTTTATATCGACGATGGTCAGCCTGTGGCCTCGCGTAGATTGTCGGAATACAGTGCGTTGTCCCTAAGTTCCGCGACCGTACGCAATATTCTGTCCGAGCTTGAGGGCGAGGGGTTTGTTGAATCGCCCCACACCTCAGCAGGTCGTGTCCCGACGACCAAAGCCTATCGATTGTTTGTCGACAGCCTGATCCAGGTGCAGCCCATTGAAAGCGAAAACCTCGACGAACTGAAACGACAGCTCGATCCCGATAAGAGCTCACAGGAGCTTGTCGAAACTGCGTCTGGTCTTCTATCCGAGGTGACTCACATGGCGGGTCTGGTGACCCTGCCCAAGCGGGATCAGGTCATTCTGCGACATGTGGAGTTTCTGAGCCTTGGCGACCACAGGATTCTGGTGATCCTTGTGCTCGATGACCATGAGGTGCAGAACCGCGTGATTTACACCAAGGAACCCTACACAGACGTCCAGCTGCGCGAAGCGGCGAACTTCCTGAACCACCAGTTCAGTGGCCAGATCCTCTCACTGATTCGTGATCAGTTGATCAGTTCGATGAAAACTGATCGAGAGCACATGAACCGTCTCATGGAGACGACGCTCGCGGTCGCCGAGAAGGCATTTGTTCAGGATGAGGAATCAGACTACGTCCTGGCCGGGCAGGAGAATCTGATTTCAGAGGATGATCCCATTGTCATTGCCGATATCCGGGAGTTGTTCCAGGCGTTCGCGATTAAAGCGGATATTCTGGATCTTCTGGATCGCTGCATGGGCTCCCCTGGGATTCAGCTCTTTATTGGTTCGGAATCAGGCTATCAACCGCTCGATGATTTCAGCTTTGTCACCGCGCCATACGGGGTCGCAGGCGATACAGTCGGGGTGCTGGGCGTTATCGGTCCGACCCGGATGGCCTATGATCGAGTCATTCCGGTGGTCGAGGCGACAGCCCGTGAACTGAGTGCTGCATTGGATAGTTCCCGCAACTAGTCCGATCTGTTTCCTGATTGGTCGCTTCTATCAAGGGCACCGTTTTCTGCGCTTTAAGGCTTGAATGAGCATCTCTGCATCCCCATATCGTATGGGCGTCGGAAAGTGTGTGGAACGCCATCTGATGGTGGCCGTTGAGGCGCGCATTGTCGCGAGGATGCAGAAGATGGGTAGAGATAATGAGCGGGAAAGACAAGCAGGGTAGAGATTCGGCCAGCAACGCTGACAGTACCGGTCAGGCTGTCGAGAATGACAGTGGTACTGAGGAGCAGGATCAAGCCCTGTCCGATCAGGCAGAAGTTGATGGCTCCGAAGATCTCACTGGCGAGAGCGGTGAAGTGGGGTCAATGAATGCGCGTCTGGAAGAGGCACTTGCGGAAGCCGACAAGTATCGAGACGTTGCCTTGCGTGCGGAAGCTGAAATGCAGAACGTGCGCCGGCGCGCAGGACTGGATGTAGAAAATGCGCACCGATTTGCCCTGGAACGCTTCGTCAACAAGCTTTTACCAGTCGTTGACTCACTGGAGAAAGCGCTTGAGAGCGTTGAGCAGACCGATGCGGTGGATGAGACGACGCGTGCAATCGCAGAAGGTGTCGGGTTGTGTCAGAAAATGTTTGTGGATGTGCTCGAGAAAGAAGGCGTTGCTGTAGTGGATCCGATCGGTGAACCTTTCGACCCCAATCTACACCAGGCGATGTCGATGGTGGAGAACTCTGATGTGGAGCCGAGCTCGGTTGTTGCGGTCATTCAACGAGGCTACACACTGAACGAAAGACTGATCAGACCCGCGATGGTGATGGTGTCCAAGGCCAGCGAGGCAAAAAACTGACACACGTGGATGCGGATGGCGCATTGAATGCTCACGATCCGCACCTATATTGAACAACAGACACTGAACGAATAATGAACTGTCGCTCGGCGACACGAGAGCCCAAGAGGTTAACGGAGACATTACATGGCAAAAATCATAGGAATCGACCTCGGTACCACCAATTCCTGCGTGGCAGTGCTGGAAGGTGACAGGCCCAAGATCATCGAAAACTCCGAAGGTGATCGAACTACCCCATCCATCATTGGCTACAGCGATGATGATGAAACCCTCGTAGGTCAGGCCGCAAAGCGGCAGGCAGTAACGAATCCGGAAAACACACTATTTGCTGTGAAACGGCTTATTGGTCGACGCTTTGAGGATGCTGTTGTCCAGCGTGACATCAAGATGGTTCCGTACAAGATTACGGGTGCTGACAATGGTGATGCCTGGGTGGAGGTCAAGGGTGAGAAGATGGCCCCGCCGCAGGTATCGGCTCAGGTGCTGTCGAAAATGAAAAAGACGGCAGAGGACTATCTGGGTGAGGAGATCGCCGAAGCTGTGATTACGGTCCCCGCCTATTTTAATGATTCTCAGCGTCAGGCGACCAAGGATGCAGGTCGAATTGCCGGGCTGGATGTGAAACGTATCATCAACGAGCCTACCGCCGCGGCATTGGCTTACGGTATCGACAAAGATCGAGGAGATTCCACGATTGCTGTCTACGATCTTGGTGGCGGTACATTTGATATTTCCATCATCGAAATTGCTGATGTGGACGGCGAGAAACAATTCGAGGTGTTGTCGACGAACGGTGATACTTTCCTGGGCGGCGAGGACTTCGATCTTCGAATCATCGAATACCTCGCGGAGGAATTCGAAAAGGAGAACGGTATTGATCTGCACAATGATCCTCTTGCGCTGCAACGCCTGAAGGAAGCAGCGGAGAAGGCCAAGATCGAGTTGTCCAGCAGCGGGCAGACTGAGGTCAACCTGCCGTATATCACTGCAGACTCGACGGGTCCGAAACACCTGGTGTTAAAAATGACGCAGTCGAAGCTTGAGTCCTTGGTCGAAGAACTGGTGGAGCGCACGATCGACCCGGTCAGAACGGCGCTCAAGGATGCCGGTACCGGCGTGGCAGAGATTGATGAAGTCATTCTCGTCGGTGGTCAGTCCCGGATGCCTCTCGTGCAGAACAAGGTCCGTGAGTTCTTCGGTAAGGACCCCCGTAAGGATGTCAATCCAGATGAGGCTGTGGCGATGGGAGCTGCGATACAGGCGGCAGTCCTGGCCGGGGACGTCAAGGACGTATTGCTGCTAGATGTCACCCCCTTGTCGTTGGGGATTGAGACCATGGGCGGGGTTATGAGCGCGTTGATCGATAAGAACACCACGATCCCGACCAAAAAGGCGCAGGTGTTCTCGACTGCAGATGACAATCAACCGGCGGTGACGATTCACGTGCTGCAGGGCGAGCGTAAACAGGCGGGTCAGAACAAGTCTCTGGGCCGATTCGACCTGGCAGATATACCACCTGCTCCACGAGGTGTGCCTCAGATCGAAGTGACTTTTGACATCGATGCCAATGGTATCCTCAATGTGTCTGCCAAAGACCAGGCGACAGGAAAGGAACAGTCGATTGTCATCAAGGCGTCGTCAGGATTGTCGGAAGACGAAATCGAACAGATGGTGCGGGATGCGGAATCCCACGCCGAAGAGGATCGGAAGTTTGAGGAGCTGGTCACCGTCCGGAATACGGCCGATAGCCTGATGCATGCGACCCGCAAGACCCTGGAAGAGTCTGCCGATAAGGTTGAACCCGATGAGAAGGGGGCGATTGAGTCTGCACTGTCCGAACTAGAAGAGGCTTTGAAAGGTGACGATAAGGACGACATCGAAGCGAAGACACGAGCGCTGACAGAAGCGTCGGGCAGCCTGGCTCAGAGAATGTACGAAGAGCAGGCAAGCGCGGCCGGTGGAGAAGGACCTGATTCGGGCTCGGCCATGGATGCCAGTGCTGAACCAGATGCGGTTGATGCAGAGTTTGAGGAAGTCAGAGATGACAAAAAGGACTAGGTGGGAGTTGGCGGCGACGCCAGATTCCTGATCAGTCTCCGTGGAACGCAGGACTTTGTCCTGCGTTTTTGCGTGATGCAGATCTGTTATTCGAGATGGATAGAACAAGGTAGCAATGGCGAAGAGAGATTATTACGAAGTGCTCGGGGTTGCTCGCGCCGCGTCCGCTGCCGAGATCAAGAAAGCCTATCGTCGCATGGCCATGAAGTACCATCCGGACAGAAATCCAGATGATGCCGATGCAGACGCGAAGTTTAAGGAGGCCAGTGAAGCGGCCGAGGTCCTGACCGATGACAACAAACGCCAGCAGTATGATCAGTTTGGGCACGCTGCCTTTGATGGGGCGCCAGGGGGTGGGTTCCAGGGGGGTAACTTCAGCTCCATCTTCGAGGATGTCTTTGGAGACATTTTTAGCGGTGGCGGCGGCGCCGGTGGTAGAGGCAATCGAGCGCAGCGTGGCAGTGATCTGAAATATGTCATGACCATGGAGCTTGACGAAGCTGTCCGTGGTGCCGAGCAGAAGATCAAAGTGACAACGCTGGTGGAGTGCATGGAGTGCCTGGGTTCGGGAGCTCGCAAAGGCTCGTCACATTCCGGCTGCATTCAGTGCGGCGGTTCCGGTCAGGTAAGCGGTCGGCAGGGTTTCTTTTCGTTTCAGCAAACCTGTCCACGGTGTCGGGGCACCGGCAAGGTGATCACGGATCCCTGTGACGCGTGTAGCGGACAAGGCCGTGTTCGCGATGCCAAGACCCTGTCGGTCAAAATTCCACCTGGTGTGGATGACGGGGATCAGATTCGACTGGGTGGTCAGGGTGAGGCCGGAGTCAATAGTGGTCCCGCTGGCGATCTCTACGTGGAGATCAAGGTGCGGGAGCACCCGATCTTTACGCGAGAACGAGAGCATCTTTATTGCGAAGTACCGATCAGTTTTGCCGATGCAGCCCTGGGTGGGGAACTGCAGGTGCCTACGCTGGACGGGCGGGTTAATCTGAAAATCCCGGAGGAGACACAAACAGGCAAGATGTTCAGGATCCGAGGTAAAGGCGTCAACATGGGAGAGATACGAGGAGGGGGTCTCGGTGATCTGTATTGCCGAGTCGTTGTTGAAACGCCGGTCAAGCTCAATAAGCGGCAACGAGAACTGTTGCAGGAGTTTGATAGCGTGACCGATGAGCATCACTCGCCCCGTCGAACCAGTTGGTTTGACGGTGTCAGGAAGTTCATCGATTCACTCACGGAATAACGTGCTCGGTGAGGTGACTACGCACAGCGCGTGATCAAACAACACTGAGCATTACGACAAAACGAAATGAACCAGACCAGGGGGTCGGGATGATCAGGACTGGGATCGCGGGGGTTGCAGGCCGCATGGGAAGGATGCTTGTCAGCGCCGCGGCGGATGCGCCTGAACTTGAAGTGAGCGCTGCGATCGAGGCGGCTGACTCATCGCTCGTAGGTGCTGATTCGGGAGAACTGGCTGCAATTGGTGCGAACGGCGTGCCGGTGAGTGGCGACCTGGCAGCTTCGTGTGGGTCGTTTGATGTATTGATCGATTTCACGATTGCGGAAGCCACAGCAAGGAATCTGGAGATCTGTGCTGACGCCGGGAAGAAGATGGTGATAGGGACGACCGGTCTGTCTGCCACGCAGCGAGAACGGCTCGATGTGCTTGGACAGAAGATGGCTATCGTGATTGCGCCTAACTTCAGCGTTGGTGTCAACGCCACCTTCAAGCTAGTCGAGATCGCGGCTGGTATTTTTGGTGACGACGTGGACATTGAAGTGCTCGAAACACATCACCGCCACAAGGTGGATGCGCCGTCTGGTACAGCCATCCGTCTGGGTGAGGCAGCTGCGGATGCGCTGGACAGGGAGTTGTCTGACGTTGCAGTCTATGGCCGGGAAGGGATGACGGGAGAACGGGATCGAAAGACCATCGGATTCCATTCACTCCGAGCCAGTGATGTGGTCGGCGAGCACACTGTTGTCTTCGCCGGTACCGGTGAACGGCTCGAGATTACGCACCGTGCACATAGCCGCTTGAACTTTGCACAGGGAGCGCTGCGCGCCGCGACCTGGATTGCAACCAGGGATCGCGGTGTCTTTGATATGCAGGATGTGCTCGGGTTGCGTTAGTCATCTGTTTGATGCCAACGGATCGCAATACAAGTTGTAGAACGTAGAACGTGTTCTGTACAATCCGGACTCGATGATATCCACACCAAATCCTGACCATCTCACCGATAGATCTTCGAGAAAGCGAGCCCGAGCAGCTCGCTTTTTTTTGACATTGTTTTTTGCAGGCTCGCGTAAGGAGAAGGATGCGAGCCATGTCTAGCGCGGCGCTTGTTCTTGCGAACGGCGAGATATTCCACGGGGTCTCCCTCGGCGGAGCCGGCCTGGCAGCAGGCGAAGTGGTGTTCAACACCGCGATCACGGGCTACCAGGAGATACTGACCGATCCTTCTTATGCGCGTCAGATCGTGACACTGACTCATCCGCACATCGGCAATACCGGGACCAATAGCGAGGATGAGGAGTCCGGTCGGATCGACGCGGCAGGGCTCGTTGTCAGAGATGTGCCCCGCAGGTTGTCCAGCTGGCGCAATTCGTGTGGTTTGAATGACTATCTGAGATATCGAGGGGTCGTTGGAATTGGCGGCGTTGATACCCGCAGGCTTACGCGGATTCTGCGGGATCACGGTGCCCAGAACGGATGTATCGTCGCCGGTAAAGAAATCGGTGCCGCGGATATTGAACGAGCCCGGCAGGCTACAGATGAATTCCCTGGGCTGGCGGGTATGGACCTGGCCCAGGAAGTCACGACCAGCTCACAATACAATTGGCAACAGGGCAGCTGGCGCCTGGGTGCAGGTTACAGTGAAATCGAATCCAGCCGCTTCCATATCGTGGCATTTGATTTTGGCGTCAAGCGCAACATTCTCAGAATGCTGGCGGATCGAGGTTGCCGAATGACGGTGGTTTCGGCAAAGACCACCGCTGAGGAAGTGATGGCGCTGAAACCTGATGGAATCTTTCTATCCAACGGCCCCGGGGATCCTGAGCCATGTGACTATGCAATCGAGACGATTCGAGCGCTACTTAAGAAAAATATCCCTATGTTCGGTATTTGTCTTGGGCTTCAGCTATTGGGGCTTGCGGCGGGGATGAAGACAAGAAAAATGGACCATGGCCATCATGGCGCCAATCACCCGGTCAAGAATTTGCTCGACGACACGGTTTTGATCACGTCGCAGAATCATGGTTTTTGCATCGACGAGAGGTCATTGCCAGAGAACGTCACCATTACACATCGCTCTCTGTTTGATGACACGATCCAGGGCATTCATCTGAAACATCACCCCGCCCTCGGCTTCCAGGGGCATCCGGAGGCGTCGCCTGGTCCGCACGATGCGGCGCCACTGTTTGATCACTTTTTGGAATTGTTACAGGCGCACGCTGATGCCTAAAAGAACCGACATCAATAGTGTGATGATTATCGGTGCAGGTCCTATCGTCATCGGCCAGGCCTGTGAATTCGATTACTCTGGAGCGCAGGCCTGCAAAGCCCTTCGTGAAGAGGGTTATCGGGTTATCCTGGTGAATTCCAATCCCGCGACCATCATGACCGATCCTGCAATGGCGGATGCGACATACATTGAGCCGGTTCGATGGGAAGTCGTGAGGAATATCATCGAGGTCGAACGCCCTGACGCGATCCTGGCAACCATGGGAGGTCAGACGGCTTTAAACTGTGCGCTGGATCTGGAGAGGGAAGGTGTCCTTGCGGAATTTGGTGTAGAACTGATTGGTGCGACCAGCGATGCCATCGATAAGGCTGAGGATCGTCAACGTTTCGACGTGGCGATGAAATCCATCGGGCTGGAGACGCCACGCTCTGCGATTGCTCACAATCTGGAAGAAGCCCGGGTTGCGCAGAAAGAGCTGGGTTTCCCGTGCGTTATACGACCTTCCTTCACCCTGGGCGGTTCTGGTGGCGGTGTGGCCTACAATCAGGAGGATTTCTCAGAAATCTGTAACCGTGGTCTCGATCTGTCGCCGACCAATGAACTTCTGATAGATGAGTCATTGCTGGGCTGGAAAGAGTTCGAGATGGAAGTGGTCCGTGATAGACGGGACAATTGCATCATTGTTTGCTCGATTGAAAACCTCGATCCCATGGGTATCCATACGGGCGATTCGATTACAGTGGCACCCGCGCAAACACTGACGGATAAGGAGTATCAACTGCTACGCAATGCATCGCTAGCAGTGCTGCGTGTCATTGGTGTTGAAACTGGCGGCTCCAATGTTCAATTTGCAATTGAGCCCAAGACAGGTCGGCTTGTCGTCATCGAGATGAATCCCAGGGTGTCCCGTTCTTCTGCCCTTGCTTCGAAAGCGACAGGGTTTCCAATCGCGAAGGTGGCCGCAAAGCTGGCCGTGGGGTATACGCTTGATGAGCTTCAGAACGAGATCACGGGTGGCGCGACCCCCGCTTCGTTCGAACCCTCTATCGATTATATAGTGACAAAAATCCCGCGTTTCACCTTTGAGAAATTTCCCCAGGCTGAGAATTACCTGACGACACAGATGAAGTCGGTTGGCGAGGTCATGGCGATAGGTCGTACGTTTCAGGAATCACTGCAGAAGGCATTGCGGGGTCTTGAAATCGGTATCAACGGTTTGGATCCAGCGGATGACACAGACGATGTTGAACTGCGACACCAGCTTTCTGTTGCTGGTGCTGACCGGATTCGTTATGTCGGCGACGCTTTTCGTCGTGGATTGACGGTAGACCAGGTTTTTGACCTGACCGCGATTGATCCCTGGTTCCTGGATCAGGTCGAAGGGATTATTGCGGCTGAGGCTGAAATCGCTGACTTGGGTCTACAGATGGCGGAGACCGACCTGTTTCGGTTAAAGCAGATGGGTTTCTCGGACGCACGAATCGGCGCGCTCACGGGTGAGTCAGAACAATCTGTCAGGTCATATCGTCGGTCGCTCGGAGTCAGACCCGTATATCGTCGCGTCGATACATGCGCAGGCGAGTTCGCCACTTCGACCGCCTACATGTATTCCACCTATGAATCTGAGTGTGAGGCCGACCCATCTGATCGGGACAAGATCATGGTCCTGGGCGGTGGACCTAATCGCATCGGTCAGGGCATCGAGTTCGACTATTGCTGTGTGCATGCCGCATTGGCGATGCGAGAGGATGGCTTCGAGACGATCATGGTCAACTGTAACCCTGAAACCGTATCCACCGATTTCGATACGTCCGATCGATTGTATTTCGAGCCCCTGACACTCGAGGATGTCCTGGAGATTGTGGCCATCGAGAAGCCCAAGGGCGTCATTGTCCAGTTTGGTGGACAGACGCCTCTAAAGCTTGCGAATGACCTTGAGGCTGCGGGTGTCCCCATTTTGGGTACGCCGCCTGATGCGATTGACCGGGCAGAAGACCGGGAACGGTTCCAGCATATGATCGAGTCTCTGGAGCTGCGTCAACCGCCAAACCGGACGGTGCGTGATGTTGAATCGGGCGTTATCGCAGCGTCTGAGATCGGGTATCCACTGGTGGTCAGGCCTTCCTATGTCCTGGGTGGTCGGGCGATGGAAATTGTCCACAACGAACGAGAATTGCGCACCTACATGGCTCAGGCGGTACGGGTTTCGGACGAAAGCCCCGTACTGTTGGATCTCTTCCTGGATCACGCGATTGAGGTCGATATTGATGCGGTGTCAGATGGCAAGCAGGTGGTCATCGGCGCTGTGATGGAGCACATCGAACAAGCGGGCGTGCATAGTGGCGACTCTGCCTGCTCTTTGCCGCCGTATACGCTGTCCGAAGAAATTGTGGAGAAAATGCGACAGCAGGTCATCTCGATGGCGCTGGAATTGGGAGTCGTGGGTTTGATGAATGTTCAGCTGGCGCTCCAGGGTGATGACATCTACGTCCTTGAAGTTAACCCGAGAGCATCGCGGACGGTACCGTTTGTATCCAAGTGTATGGGTACGTCGCTCGCCAAGGTTGCAGCGCGTTGCATGGCCGGTACCTCACTTGAAGCGCAGGCATTCACAAAGGAAGTGGTACCCGATTATTACAGCGTGAAGGAAGCGGTGTTCCCGTTTGCGAAATTCCAGGGCGTTGATCCGATTTTGGGGCCGGAGATGAAATCAACAGGCGAAGTGATGGGTGTCGGAGGAACCTTTGGTGAGGCGTTCGGAAAATCACAACTCGGTGCAGGAGAACAGCTGCCCGAGTCAGGCCTGGTTTTTATGAGCGTTCGCGATGTCGACAAACCCGCCGCAATCTCAGTGGCACGAGAGCTCCTTGATTTGGGTTTCTCTCTGATCGCGACGAAAGGCACGGCTGCCGCTATCACGGCCGAGGGTATGGCTATAGAGACCATCAACAAGGTCAAGGAAGGGCGACCCCACATCGTTGATTTGATCAAAAATGGTGAAATCTCTTTCATTGTCAATACAACGGAGGGTGCGCAAGCGATTGCCGATTCTTTTGAGATCCGGCGGACAGCGCTGCAGTATAAGGTCTACAACACGACGACAATTGCGGGTGCGATGGCCTGTGCTGCGGCAGTTCAGAGCAAGCGAACGGGCCACACTTCCGTAAATCGGCTGCAGACGCTACATCAAAGTGCAGTGATTGTTGGAAATTGATCGCGACCGTTAGACAATAGCTCTGATGGATTGTCTACCAGAGCAATTGTTCACCGAGTAAATGATGGAACGCGTACCCATGACAGCCGCTGGTGAAGCGGCGCTGCGTAAAGAACTAGAGCACCTGAAATCGGTGGAGCGTCCGCGTATCGTCAGTGCGATTGCGGAGGCCCGAGCGCAAGGTGATCTGCGAGAGAACGCAGAATATCAGTATGCCAAAGAATCCCAGGGCTTTATCGAAGGCAGGATTGCCGAGGTTGAGGGAAAGTTATCGAACTGCCAGGTCATCGATATCACAACGATTACTGTGTCGGGAAAGGTCATTTTTGGGGTGACAGTTCATCTTTATAATATTGCTGACGACTCAGAGATTACCTATCAAATCGTGGGTGACGACGAGTCTGATATCAAGGTGAATAAGTTATCCATTTATTCACCGATAGCCAGGGCCCTTATTGGCAAAGAGGTTGGCGACGAGGTCCGCGTTGAAACGCCAGGTGGTGTGGCGGAGTATGAGATTCAGGCCGTTGAGCATATATAAAGAACATGAGCGTAAGTGAGTGTTCACTAATGCGAGGTTCACTTTTGAATTTCGTGACGGATCAGGTTTGAAAGTCGGGCGTCAGGCGTCGCGGAAGCCCTGAAAAGAGTGGCCACACCACCAATCTGTTGCACCAGCTCAGCCGGCGTTTGCAGGCAGAGGTCGGCCACAACCTTCGATCGGTGATCACGATGACCCACAACTTTAACCTTGATCAGTTCATGGTCCTGGAGTGCCCTCGACAGTTCGGCGACGACGTTGGCAGTCAGTCCCTTGTCAGCGACAGTGACAATCGGCTTCAAATGGTGGGCAATGGACCGAAATTGTTTTCTTTCTTTTGGGGTCAGCGTCACTTGGGCTTCCTGTCTGTGGCGTGGGGGTGATTGAAAGTGGTCATTGTGCTTCAGGCCGACAATCAATGACAGGTCAGGGCACGAATGAATGATCGTTGAGTACCATTGTAGCGTCAGGTGGTGGCTGGGGTGAGTGATCGACAGTGGATAATGAACCACAAGCGCGATCCTTATGTGATCCGGGCGCAAAAGGAAGGCTTCAGAAGCCGGGCAAGTTATAAGCTGATCGAGATAGATGACAAGTATCGATTGCTGAGAAAGGGAGCCGTTGTATTGGATCTGGGCGCCGCACCGGGTGGATGGTCACAGGTTGCGGCACATCGAACGGGTGATAGTGGCCTGACTGTCGCGGTCGATCTGTTGGCGATGGACGCGATACCAGGTGTTCGGGATATCCAGGTGGACTTCTCGCAAGAAAGTGCATTGACAGCCATCGCTGATTCTCTGGAGGGGCGCGAATTGGACGTTGTCCTCTCTGATATGGCACCCAATTTGAGCGGGATGCGCGATATCGACCAGCCAAGGAGCACTTACCTGGTGGAGCTCGCGATGGATATCGCTGATCATCGCCTCAGGATGGGTGGTGGGTTTGTTGCCAAATGTTTTGAAGGGGAAGGCATTGACGAACTCAGGCGTTCACTCCGGGACCGATATGACAAGGTCGTGAATGTGAAACCCAAGGCTTCTCGACCCAAGTCCCGGGAGATTTATCTGATTGCACTGGGGAAGAGATACGCAACATCATTTTGACGAATGTGATGAAGTGGTAATATTCAATTCAATGATTCTGATTGAAAACAGTCTCGATTGCCCAATGTCAACATTCAATGGGACAGGGTGACATCGGCGCGCCCATTGCGATTTCAGAATTTTTGATAAACCGCCGACAGTGTATCGGCTGACATTTTGCGGTGACGCTGGTCTAATGCTACGCCTGCCCTGCGATTTGTCATGTACCAGAGATTTGGGCGGCCAGGAGGTAGAGAGCGTTGAATGATATGGGTAAGAACCTGTTACTGTGGCTGATTATCGGCGCAGTGCTCCTGGTCGTTTTCAACATGTTCAATCCTGGTCCACGGACCACGGAAGTGGACTATTCCGAGTTTCTGGAATGGGTCACTCAGGACCGGGTACGTGACATCAGCATTGACGGAGACGGAATCACGATCCGAGGCACCCTTGACGACAATACCCGATTTGAAACCAACCAGCCGCGACTGACGGATAAAGCGCTGGTGGATGACCTGCTGAATCATGGTGTGGAGTTCCGGCAGGCACGCCCTGAACAACAGAGTATCTGGACCCAGTTGCTGGTCGCGAGCTTCCCGATACTGGTCATTATTGCGGTCTTCATGTTTTTCATGCGTCAGATGCAAGGAGGTTCCGGTGGTCGGGGTGGTCCCCTGACATTCGGCAAGAGCAAGGCGAAACTGCTCAGTGAAGACCAGATCAAGACAACCTTTGCGGATGTCGCGGGGGTTGACGAAGCCAAAGAGGACGTACAGGAACTGGTGGAGTTCCTAGAGGACCCGAGTAAGTTCCAGCGCCTGGGGGGCAAGATTCCACGGGGTATCCTGATGGTCGGACCGCCGGGCACGGGTAAGACGCTGCTGGCGAAAGCGATTGCAGGTGAGGCGAAGGTACCCTTCTTTTCGATTTCGGGTTCTGACTTTGTCGAAATGTTCGTCGGTGTAGGTGCATCTCGAGTTCGTGACATGTTCGATCAAGCCAAGAAACAATCGCCCTGCATCATCTTCATCGATGAGATTGACGCGGTCGGCCGGCACAGGGGCGCGGGTCTCGGTGGTGGTCACGATGAACGAGAACAGACACTTAACCAGCTGCTGGTTGAGATGGACGGATTCGATGGCAATGACGGCATCATCGTCATTGCTGCAACCAACCGGCCGGACGTGCTGGACCCGGCGCTGCTCCGGCCCGGGCGATTCGATCGTCAAGTGGTGGTGGGGTTGCCAGACCTTCGTGGCCGTGAACAGATACTCAAGGTGCATATGCGCAAGGTACCCCTAGGTGATGATGTTGATGCCTCAGTCATCGCTCGAGGTACACCCGGATTCTCGGGTGCAGACCTTGCCAACCTTGTGAATGAAGCAGCGTTGTTCGCAGCTAGGCAGGATCGACGAACCGTGAACATGGAGCAGTTCGATCAGGCGAAAGACAAAATCATGATGGGTGCCGAGCGCAAAAGCATGGTGATGTCAGACAAGGAGAAACGGACAACCGCATATCATGAGGCAGGCCACTGTATCGTAGGGTACCTGGTTCCGGAACACGATCCCAGTTACAAGGTCACTATCATTCCACGCGGTCGAGCGCTTGGCGTGACAATGTTCCTGCCCGAAGAAGATCGCCACTCTCTATCGAAACGCATGATCGTTTCCCAGATGTGTACGATGTATGGCGGACGAGTTGCTGAAGAGCTGGTGTTGGGTGCGGAAGGGATTACGACGGGTGCGTCCAACGACATTCAACAGGCATCAAAGATGGCACGTAACATGGTGACCAAATGGGGCCTGTCGGAAAAGCTGGGCCCGTTGATGTACTCGGAAGAGGAAGAGGAGGTTTTCCTCGGAATGTCAGCAGGGAACAGTGGCCTTAAGGTGTCTGACAGCACTGCTCGTGTGATTGATGAAGAGGTCCGATCGGTGGTCAACAGTTGCCACGAAACAGCGCGTCAACTGCTCAATGAAAACGTCGACAAACTACATGCGATGGCCGATGCACTCCTGACCTATGAAACTATCGATCGAGATCAGATTGATGACATTATGGCAGGTCGTGACCCAAGACCTCCCAAGGGTTGGGGTGATACCGGGCCGACGCCCCTCGCGCCCAGTGGTGACGATTTGCCACACTCGGACCCGCGCCCCAGTGGCCCTGTTGGGGATCCAGCTGGCGAACATTGAGGTGCTCTCGACTGCACATCGTGTACTGGCGCCTCTGGTCGAACCAGCGATCATGGGGATACTGAATGTCACCCCGGACTCCTTTTCCGATGGCGGCCAGTACGTTGATCCCGCCGAAGCGGTTGATCATGCACTGAAGATGATTGAGGAGGGTGCGACGATCATTGATGTCGGTGGTGAGTCGACGCGTCCGGGGGCAGCCCCTGTCTCTGAGTTGGAGGAGTTGAATCGGGTGATTCCCGTGATTAAAAGACTTAGAAGCACCTCCAGTATTCCTATTTCGATCGATACACAGAAGCCCATGGTGATGGCGGCTGCAGCGCAGGCAGGTGCTGATATGATCAATGATGTGAGCGCCCTCACAGCACCAGGTGCGTTGCAGGTGGCACATGAGCGTGGCCTCGCTATCTGCTTAATGCATATGCAGGGATCGCCTGTGCATATGCAAGACGAACCCCGCTACGAGGATGTTGTCCGGGAGGTCCTTGATTTTCTCAAGGCACGTGTCGCGGCGTGTGTAGATGCCGGTATTCCCCGCGAGCGAATCTGTGTTGATCCTGGCTTCGGTTTTGGTAAAACCGTGGCGCACAATCTCAAGCTGGTGAACGATCTATCGTCTTTCTGCGCCCTGGGTGTGGCTGTGCTGATCGGAGTATCCAGAAAGAGCACCATCGCGAAAACGTTGGGGAAACAACACCTGCTCACGGGAAGCCTCGTGACTGCTTTGATGGCTGTTGAGAGAGGTGCGTCGGTGCTGCGTGTTCACGATGTGGCTGAAACCAGTGCGGCATTGACCATGTGGGCTGCTATCAGGGGCGCAGCATTGTGAAGGGTTACGGTCGCCAAACGAAATATGGTGATGGCCAAGGATTGGCCACCACGAAAATGACACTCAAGGTAGTTTGATGGCGAGAGAGTTTTTCGGCACGGATGGGATTCGCGGACGAGTAGGCGAACATCCGATTACAACCGAGTTTGTGCTCAAGCTGGGCTGGGCGGCGGGACGTGCGTTCGCAGGTTCGGACAGCGGGCAGATATTGATAGGCAAAGATACTCGCCTGTCAGGCTATATGCTGGAGTCTGCGTTGCAGGCAGGCATCACATCTGCGGGTATCGATGTTCGACTGTTGGGGCCTATGCCGACGCCTGCCATCGCTTATCTGACCAGGACTTTTCATGGCCTTGCAGGCGTCGTTATCAGCGCTTCCCACAACCCATTCCACGACAACGGTATCAAATTCTTTTCGTCGCAAGGTCAGAAGCTGCAAGATGACATAGAAGAGACCATCGAACATTACCTCGGCGAACCGATGGTGACGGTTTCCCCTGAAAATACCGGCAAAGTATCAAGGATCACGGATGCTGCAGGGCGCTATATCGAGTTTTGCAAATCGAGATTCCGGGCATCCGGCGGTCTTGAAGGTCTGCGAATTGTCGTTGATTGTGCGCACGGAGCGACGTACCAAATTGCGCCAAACGTGTTCTCGGAGCTGGGAGCTGACGTCGTTTCGCTCGGTGTCGAACCCGACGGACTGAACATCAACAAGGATGTCGGCTCGACCAGTCCTGAGGCTCTGAGGGCGGTCGTCAGGGAGCAGCGGGCAGATCTTGGTATAGCACTTGATGGCGATGGTGATCGCGTCGTGATGGTGGACCACAATGGCGAGGTCGTTGATGGTGACGAACTGGTTTATGTGATTGCGAGACATCGGCACGACCGACATCGGCTTGATGGGGGTGTCGTCGGTACGGTGATGAGTAACCTGGGGCTGGAGAAAGCGCTTCAGAAGCTCGACATCCCGTTTCATCGGTCGCTCGTGGGTGATCGGTATGTGATGGCGGATCTGATGGCGCGAGGCTGGATTCTCGGCGGTGAATCATCCGGGCACATCCTTTGCCTGGACCAGGCATCTACCGGAGATGGCATTGTGTCTGCACTTCAGGTGCTTGATGCAATGCGACATTTTGATAGTCCGCTTGCTGATCTGAAGAACGAAATGAGCAAGCACCCTCAGCGCATGATCAATGTGAGCTGTGACAAACGACGTGTTCAGGAATCCTCGGTGGTTGCTGCAGTCAGTCGGGCCGAAGAGACGCTGGGAAATACGGGTCGTGTTCTGCTTCGGCCATCGGGCACGGAGCCGGTTGTACGGGTGATGGTTGAGGGTGAGGACGAGGTCCTTGTTAACCGCCTTTGTGAAAAGCTGGCCGAGGTTGTGGGCGACTGATCGTGCATCGAAGCACCGCCGGTATTCTTGCCCCCATCTGGCAAAGCCGCTAAGCTTTGCCGCCGCTCTCACAGGGGACCTCCAAAAGAGCATGAGCTTAGCGGATGTCATGCGAACACCGATCGTCGCCGGCAACTGGAAAATGAACGGATCCATCGCCAGCGTTGACGCATTGATTCAGGGACTGGTGTCGTCAGAAGATCTGGAGTGTGAACTCCTGGTCTGTCCGCCGACGGTATTCCTGTCTCAGGTCAGGGATCGGCTGATCGCAAAAAAGCGCGGGTCTGTGATCGTGCTAGGTGCGCAGGACGTTAGCCAACATGAGGCTGGTGCGCATACCGGTGAGGTCTCTGCGGATATGTTGAGTGAATGCGGATGTCGTTACACATTGATTGGTCACTCAGAAAGGCGTCAATTTCATGCAGAGAGCGACATCAATGTGGCGGCAAAAGTTGAGAGAAGTCTCACGGCGGGAATACGGCCGATAGTTTGTGTTGGAGAGACGCTTGAAGAACGGCAGAATGGTTATACTTTGTCTGTTGTTGAGCGACAACTGGATGCCGTGGGAGAAATGATCTCGGCCGAAGACTGGGGGCGGTTCGACGTTGCTTATGAGCCGGTTTGGGCCATTGGTAACGGTGAGAGTGCGTCACCCGAGCAGGCACAGGAGGTTCATGAGGCGCTTCGTAGTGCGCTACAGAAGAACGGTGATCAAAATGGGACGACCCGGATCCTGTACGGTGGCAGTGTTAACCAGGACAATGCTGACGCTTTGTTCGAGATGGCTGATATAGACGGCGCACTGGTGGGAGGGGCTTCGTTGGTGGCAGAGTCATTTCTTTCGATCGCGGCAAGTGCTGCGGTGCGTTCTACGAGGAGTAGAGCCGGTTAGTCTGTAGCAGATAATGTGCTCGGTGAGCTGATAGGCTCTCGAAGCCGGAAAATGATTTTGGACGATGCGCAGATGATGTGTATCGACGAGGAAGAAAGTGGATATCCAATACATTGAGACGTTTGTACTCGTCACCCATGTGGTAGCAGCCATTGCGATCATTGGTCTGGTGCTCTATCAGCGTGGTCGCGGCGCTGAAATGGGAGCAGGTTTTGGGGCTGGAGCGTCAGGAACGGTATTTGGCAGTGCTGGGTCCGGGAATTTCATGACGCGCATGACGAGCACCGTCGCCATCACCTTCTTCCTGACGAGTTTTGGATTAGCCTATTTTGCGAAACTCCATGCTGATGAGGCACGTCAGGTGGGTATACCGCAAATTGAAACAATGGTGCCTGTCACGCCGACTGAAGAGGGTGAAGTACCCTCGATTGATGTGCCAGTCTCCGAGTCCGAGGTCCCTTCCCTGTCGGTGCCAGGT
>CENZ01022246.1_pt1 | contig 22548 bp, 20 predicted proteins | sample 361341 | NCBI WGS metagenome assembly CENZ01 (sample SAMEA2619782, study PRJEB7988) | marine metagenome | biome: marine biome (ENVO:00000447); feature: deep chlorophyll maximum layer (ENVO:xxxxxxxx); material: "saline water (ENVO:00002010), including plankton (ENVO:xxxxxxxx)" | depth 50 m
CCCGATAGTATAGAAAAAAATAACTTTGAAATTTGTTACGTTGGAAATGGGACTTCTTTTTTAAAAAAAATGGTTAAAGATTTTCAAATTTCAGAAGTAATTCATTCTGATGCTTCTTCAATGTTTAACCTCATCGATAAAGCAATAAAAGATAAATTGTATTCATCTGCAGAAAAAATTACTCCAAATTATCTCTCCGGCGAAGATCATTGGAAGAAGGTTGATTAAATGAGTTTTTCTGAACTTTTTTTCCTTTCACTTATACAAGGAATTACTGAATTTCTACCAATATCAAGTTCTGCGCATTTAATTTTATATGCAGAGTATTTTGGAAGCTCAAAGCAAGGCATTACAGTAGATGTCTTTGCTCATTTTGGAACTCTTGTAGCAGTTCTAATTTATTTTCGTAAAGACTTAGCAGTTATTTTTAGGACTTATCAGATCAAAGAACTCAATGGCCTTGGTAATTGTTTAATCATTGCCACTTTACCAATTTTAATAACTGGTTTTATTTTCAGAGATTTTGTTGAAATTTATTTGAGAAATCAAAATGTTATTATTTTTTCTACAATCTTTTTTGGTGTATTACTGCTTTTGCTAGAGTCTTTTAAAAAAGACCGAGACTTAAATGAATTAAATTGGAAAGATTCTTTATTTATTGGATGTTTTCAGATATTTGCTTTACTTCCCGGTGCCTCAAGATCAGCAGTAACAATAATGGGAGCATTTTATTTAGGCTTTAAAAATACGACCGCTTTAAAAATTAGCTTTTTGTTGGCAATTCCTACTTTATGCTTTATTTTTATTGGCGAAAATCTTGCTATAAATTTTCAGTATGAGATAGGTCTTACCAATTTAATATTGATCTCTTTAATATCCTTTTTAACCGCTTTTTTTACGATTCATTTCTTTCTAAAATTGGTTGATAAAATTGGCTTCTTACCTTTTGTATTTTATAGGTTTTTGCTTGGTCTATTATTATTTTTTATCTAGGTATTTCTTCAAACTTTCCCCAGTAAAACTTAAATAGAATTTATAAATTGAAGAAATTATTGTAAGCGGAAGAGGAAGAAGCGTCTCTTTATAAAAATTTTTATTTTTTTTTAATTTCAAGAACCATTTATTAAGATTTGGATATTCCATCTCAAATCGAAAACCTATGGTTTCAAGTCTCCTGATATAAATGAACCAGGCAATATCTATGATCGTCAATTCGTCACAGATTATGTATTTGTTTTTGACAAGTTCATTTTCAATCGCGTTCAATTTGTCCTTAAACACTTCAATAGAAGAGGTGACGGATTCAGAAAGAACTCCATTATTTTTTATAAATTTTTCGTGATAATTAATTTGGGCTTCCTTTTCAAGATCTCTTTTATTTTCAATGAGACTTGAGGCTTTCTTAAAATTTTCTATGTCCTCCTCCTTTTTCTTCATTAAGAAAGTAGGCGCAACAAATTTCATGGTTAAGTTTCTTAAGTCGAGATGTATTTCATTTTCTTCTGTTAAAAACTTTTCTATTTTTTCTTTTTGCTCCTTAGGCCAAAGAGAATTTGTAGGAAACTTTTCATCTAGGTATTTTATGATGTCATTGCTTTCAATATGAACTTCGCCGTCATCAATAAGCACTGGCACTACCCCTCTAGGATTAATACCTAAAAACCAATCTGAAAAATTATCTCCTTTTACTAAGTCAATATGATGACTTTCCCAAGATATATTTTTTTCTTTCAGGAAAATTCTTAGTTTTTGAGAACAACTTGAACCTTGAAAATGTAAAATATGAAGTCCTTTCCATTTAATTACTTCTTTTGTCTTGATATCAGTTTCGAAAAGTTTAACCATAGTAAAGTCTGAAAGAATATATTAATTTGATGGATAAGAAAATAATCCAAAAACCACTTGTCTCTTATCTTGATGCAGAATTGAAAGAAGCCGCAGAGAATTTTTCTAAACGACACAATCTAAGATTTTGCACACCAAGAGAAATACGAAAATCTTTCAGTTCTAATTTAATAATCTTAATTACAAATAAAGGTATATTTTTACAAGATTTATCATTAAAAAATTCAAAACCCTTTGATCTAAATTTTATCAGCTTCAGAGAAAAAATAAATAACAAGAATTTAATTGAGAAGTGTTTTTTAAAATTTGACAAAAAATATCGCGTTTATGATTTATCTGCGGGTTTTTGTTTTGATGCTTTCATAATAAGTTCTCTCGGATTTAATGTGCAAGCTTATGAAAAAGAATCCTGGCTTTTTGAATTTACTCTTGAAAACTTAAAAAAAGATAGAGTTAAAAATATAAAATTAATTAATAAAAACTCTTTAGATATTCTCGAAGCAATTCAACCTAAATCTATTATTTATTTAGATCCAATGTTTGGCGTAGATAATAAATCTTTTGCTAAAAAGGAAATGCATTTTTTAAGAAGATCATTATTAGTCGATTCGGAAGATCTTTTAGAGAATGCATTGAATTCTAGAGCAGAGCTTGTAGTTTTAAAAAAACATAGATTAGATGATCTAAAAACCGAAAAAAAACCATCTTTTAAATTGATTGGAAAAGTTGTGAGTCTGAATATCTTCGATAGAAGAAATTAAAGCCACCTTCTTGTTCTCTTAGAATATTCTTCCCACTCCGAATCGAATATATCCTCAAGCTTTTTTTCTTCGTGTTTTATCCAAGTGAAATTTATGATTAAACCAAAAACAATAGAAATCATTAGCGATGAAAAGGATTGTAATGATATTGAAACTCCAACCAAAATTAAAAGCATGCCTAAATAAATAGGGTTTCTAGAAAATCTAAATGGGCCATCCATTACAAGCTTTTCTGGTTTACCGTCAGGGATAAAAGTAGTCTTCATCTTTGAAAGTTTTCTTAAAGAAATATAAACCAACGAAATACCTGTCATCAAAATTAAAATTCCAAACAGGATGCTTAAGTTTACTAAAACAGGGAAAGTAAAATACAAAACAACTTGCGCAATAAGCCCACATAGAAGAATGACGGGAGGATAGGTAATTTTCATAGATGAATTATATTATCAAATTTTTTTAGGAAGGAAGATTTTCTAACCAAATTGTTGAGAACATTTTTGCAACGTCATATTTTTCTTTATTTTTATTCCATGAAATCATATTCAGCTCATCAATCTTAAGTAAATCTAAATTTATGAGACCCTCTAAAACTAACAAAATGTTCTCATTATTATCTTGCAAAGGCATGTCTAGGAAGAAATCCTTTCTTAATTGAGGCAATATTTCTTTAATCTTCATTAAAAGAGATTCTTTTGTAATTTCTTTTCTGCTTTTATAAAAAATAAAAGACTGGAGAATCAATAAATGTAGGGAATTATTTTTATAGAATTCTAAAGATTTTTTATGATTGCCTTTCATTAGTATGTGATCTTTTGAATTTGAAGATATGAATTTAAGTTTTTCCATCTTTTCAATAATCTCCTTAGAATTTAACTTAGGAAGTTTTACCAATTCAGAATATTCCGAGACTTCTACTACCTTTTTTAGAAACTCAATTCGATTGAACACTATATCTGTGCTAATTTGATTCTTATCAAAACCGGAAATTGCAGAAGCGAATAAACTTGTTGAACTAACAACAGTAGCTTTATTAATATTTGACATTATTTTATTCCCCAAGAGTGGGGTTATTTCAAAAAGCCAAGAACTTTTATCCATTTCATCACTTAAATCTATTGTCTCTTCTCGCCATTTAGGAGCGTGCTCATCCAAAAAGGACTTTAGATCAATGGGCTCCCCAAATTGAAGATAAGCATTTCCTAGATATCCTCTAAAATCACTAATCGTAGAAAAAATTGAGAAAATACTTTCTTTTTCCTTTTTACGTCTCTTCGACTCCCTTAGATATGATTTGCCCTCTAGAACTTTTTCATAAGTTATGGAAATTGGTAAAAATTTAACGTCTCTTTCGTCCATATCTTGAAATGATTTAATAATCATCGAAATAATTCCTGGCCTTGGACTAAGGAGTCTCCCAGTTCTCGTTCTGCCTCCTTCTGGGAAAAACTCGATAGAATATCCTCTTTGAAAAAGCTTTCTTAGGTGTTCAAAAAATACTTTTGAGTAAAGCTTATTAGCGCCAAAAGATCTTCTCATAAAAAATGCTCCTCCATTTCTTAAAATTCTTCCTAAGACTGGCAAGTTGAGATTTTTGCCGGCAACAATTTGAGGAAGCATGAGATTATGAGTGTAGAGCTTGAAAGAAAGAGCAAGATAATCAATGTGACTCCTATGGGAAGGGGTGTAAATCAAAGAATTGCCAACTGCAAGATCATTGATTTTCTCGATGCCAATAATCTCTAAGCCATCATATCTATTGTTCCAAAACCAATTAAGGGCTTTGTCATATAAATAAATAACTGGATAAGAGATGTCGGAGCAAATTTCTAGTGCATATTTGTAAGCTCTTTTATTTTGGGCAGCTTCAACTTTTTTTGATCCTTTCGAAAAATTACTTATTTCTTTTTTAACAGAGGATGAATTCAAGATAGAGTGAATTAGAGTTCTTCTGTTAGATATGTCTGGACCAAGTTTTGCTTGTCTATTTTTTCTAAATCTAGCTCTCAAAAGCCTATCGGTCTTTAAAACTAGATGGGAAGAAGATTTTTTCTGAGTAAAAATTTCTTCTGATTCTAATGGTTTGTGAAAAAAAACATTAGCTTGCCTACCGTTAAATATCACCTTTAAAAGGTTTCTTAGAAATGAACCACCTTCCCATGAATCGCGAAAAATAAGTTTTACCCAATGATCTTGTCTATCCGGAGATTTTCCCCAAAAAATATCAACAGGAATAATAATTTTTTTTGCGGCATCAGAATCTTTGACTAGCTCATGAAGTTCTCTTGGATTTCTTCTTCTTGGAGTCTGCCAAGGAAAAAGTCTTCTCGCCCCCTTGAGTTGAAAAAAATTCTTTTTATTTTTTTTGGGAATTGGAAAATTATTAATCTTTGCAGCTTTTTTTAGAGTATTTAGATCGAAACTAGATCCAGTGGAAATGGCATAAATTACCTTATTGGTTTCGATAATATTTTTGACTTCTTCTGTTTCAAATTCAATATCTGGGTTGATTAGAAAGTTAAGCATTTTCTTTGAATTTCCATCTTAGGTGGTATTATCCACAAAATAATTTATCTATTTAACATTGAAATCAATGTAGTATTAGATTTTACAATTAATTAAGCCGAAGTGGCGGAATTGGTAGACGCGCTCGATTCAAAATCGAGTGCCCAAAAGGCGTGAGAGTTCGAGTCTCTCCTTCGGTACCAGAGAAGAATATGAATGAAATACAAATCATAACAGCCCAGTCGTCCTCTTTTTTAGGGCCTCAATTAATTTTAATTGGAGGTTTTTTCCTTTTCATTTATTTTTTGATAATTAGACCGCAAAATAAAAGAATGAAAGCGCAAAGAGAAATGATAGAAAACCTTTCGGTTGGAGATGAAATCGTGGCTTCTGGCGGACTGGTTGGGTCTATATTGAAGATATCAGACAATTTTTTAACTATTCGAGCTAACAATTCCGAGTTGATTATTCAGAGATCTTCTGTGAGCAGCGTACTACCTAAAGGGACTATTAAATCTTTATAAAAAGTGCGATTTCAAGTCTGGAAAACTTTACTAGTCTTATTTATAGTTTCACTTGGAATTGTTTTCTCCCTGCCTAATATTTTTCCACCTGATCCTTCTGTTCAAATTACTACCTCAAGTGTAAATGATGGATTCTCTGACAAATTCCTTAACAACCTAGAAGAAGATATTAATAGGTCAGGACTTAATTCAAAGTCTTTCGAGAAAAATGAAAAATCTATCTTGATAAGAACAAATAGTTATAGGGATCAACTGGAGTTAAAAGACTATTTGCAGGATGAATTAAATGAAAATTTTATTGTTGCTCTCAATCTGGCAGCAAATACTCCAAATTGGCTCAAATCTATAAATGCGAAGCCAATGAAGTTAGGTCTTGATTTAAGAGGCGGGGTGAATTTTTTAATGGAAGTAGATACGGATTTATTGATTGAAACTAAGCTGGAATCAGCTGCTTCGGTTTTAAGAAATAATTTAAGAGAAGAAAGAATAAAGACTGATCTCTTCAAGTTAAGCTCTAAAGAAATTCAAGTTGTTCTTAGAGATGAGAATAGCGCAGAGGATTTAGAAGAAATAATAAAAGAAATAGGCTCGTTAGATTTTGAACTTAAGCGGCCATTAACTTATCTCCTGAGTTTTTCTAATGAAGAAATTGAACAAACCATTGATTATGCTGTTTTACAAAATTTAACCACCTTAAGGAATAGGGTAAATGAATTAGGGGTTTCTGAACCGGTAGTGCAAAGAGAAGGAGAAAGAAGAATTTCTGTTCAGCTTCCAGGTATTCAAGATACTGCAGAAGCAAAAAAAATAATAGGTAAAACCGCAAATCTAGAATTTCGTCTTGAAGCAAAAGATAATGCATTGGCATCAAGAACAGATAGTTTTTTATACCGTGACTTACAAACGAGGCTAGATAAGAAGGTTATTATCTCAGGTGACAGAGTTTCAGATGCAAGTGTCGGCTTCGATGAAAATGGATTTCCTCAGGTAAATATTTCTCTTGACTCCGATGGTGGGGCCCAAATGCATCGCGCAACGCGGAATAATGTGGGAACTAGAATGGCTGTGTTATTCGTGGAAAAAAAATCTTCTGCAGAACAAGTGGGAGGCATGGTTTCTGTTAAAAATTATTACGAAAAAAGAGTAATTAGTTTAGCGACTATTCAATCAGCTTTGGCTAATCAATTTAGAATTACAGGTTTAGACTCTCCAGCAGAAGCATCAGAATTAGCTCTTCTTCTGAGAGCAGGCGCTCTTGCCGCACCGATGAATTTTGTCGAAGAAGGAACTATAGGTCCTTCTTTAGGGGCTGATAACATTGAGCTTGGAATTAATTCTTTGATTTTGGGACTTTCACTCGTACTTATTTTTATGATTTTTTATTACAAAGTATTTGGACTTCTCGCTAATTTAGCAGTGGTATTAAATTTGATTTTGATTGCTTCAATAATGTCAATTTTATCAGCTACTTTAACTTTACCTGGAATAGCTGGAATAGTATTAACCATTGGTATGGCCGTCGATGCAAATGTATTAATTTTTTCTAGAATAAGGGAAGAGTTAAAACGAAATATAAAACCTTTAGAAGCAATTTCATCAGGATATGATCGAGCGCTCATTACAATTGTTGATGCTAATTTAACAACATTGATAGTTGCGCTAATTTTATACATCGTTGGTACTGGCCCAGTGCAAGGCTTTGCTATTACTTTATCTGTGGGAATCTTAACCTCTATGTTTACTGCAATTTTATTTACTAGAATGTTGGTTTTTTTCATTTATGGAAAAAGGAAAAACTTAGAAAAAATATGGATTTAGTCTTATGAATATAGAATTTATGAGGTTTAGAAAGGTGGCTTCTGCTCTTTCTATTATCTTATTAATAATTTCAATTGGCTCTTTAGCTATAAAAAATTTAGAACTTGGTTTAGATTTTACTGGTGGAATTTTATTAGAAATTAAATTGGATCAAGATATAGAAAACCTCGAAGAAGTGAGAAATCTGTTGGCAGAAGAAGGTATTGAAAACTTTATTTTAAATTTTTCTGGATCTCAAAATGATTTGAGCATAAAAATTCCTGGTGGAGAGGACAGTTCTAATAATGAGTCACTAAAAAAAATTCTAAAAGATAATTTTTCTTATGATTTAAGGAAAGAAGAATTTATAGGTCCGCAAGTAGGAGAAGAGTTGAGAGATCAAGGCGGGTTAGGCCTTTTGATTGCTTTGCTAATAATGACTATTTATATTATGTTTAGATTTCAATATAAATTTGCTGTTGGAGCTATTTTAGCTTTGGCTCACGACGTTTTAATCGTGTTGGGATTTTTCTCTCTTTTATCTATAGATTTTGATTTGACAGTATTAGCAGCAGTGCTAGCGGTGATTGGATATTCTCTTAATGACACGATTGTTGTATCAGACAGGATTAGAGAAAACTTCAGAAAAAAAAGAAGATCTGAAGCTACTCAATTAATCGATAGGTCTTTAAATCAGATGCTTGGCAGAACTCTCATTACATCGCTTACAACGCTTTTAGTACTTTTTGCACTACTCATTTTTGGGGGAGATGCAATTCAAAATTTTTCTTTGGCCTTAATAATTGGAGTGCTAGCAGGAACTTATTCTTCTATATATATCGTGTGCAATGTTTTAATTTCGATGAATATTATTGCTGATGACTTAGCGGTAAAGAAGGTTGAAAGTTACGACGATGGTATGCCTTGAGTTATTTGAAGGATTCCTTAATATCCTGAAGGATTAATTCTACGCAATTTTTATTTCCCGCGATTAAGTGGTGTGAATTATCCACTGTTGCTTCACCAAAAAAATTAGACACATATCCTCCTGCTTCTTGCACAAGCAGGTTCCCAGCAGCAAAATCCCAATGCTTCATTCCATATCCAACGAAAGCATCTAATCTTCCTGCGGCAACATAAGCAAGGTCTATTGCCGTTGACCCGGTTCTTCTGAGTGTCAAATTATGGCTATAAAGCTTTCTGATAACATCTAAGGTGTTAATTTCGGGCTCAATCTTTCCTGAATGGAAAGAATTGCATAAAAGAGAATTTTTCAAAGATTTAATCTTAGAAACTCTTAGGCGTTCTTGATTAAGGTAAGCTCCTTTTCCTTTTGAAGCATAGTATTCATCATCTCGAGTGATATCGTATATGACCCCATGCGATAGAATTTCTTTTTCATAGCAAGCTATAGAAATAGAATAGTAAGGAAAACCGTGAATGAAATTAGTGGTACCATCAATTGGATCGATTACCCAAACCAATTCAGCATTTTCAGGACCGGATCTTCCAGATTCCTCACAAATATATGAACTCTCTGGAAAAGAATCGTTGATGGTCGAGATTATGATTTTCTCTGCTATTTCGTCTACTTGAGTGACAAAATCGGTTGGACCTTTTTCATAAATCTTCACCTTATCCATTCGACGAGCAAATTTATGGATTTCTTTAGCCGCTAACCTAGCAGCATTTATAGCTATGTTAACTTTGGGTTCTTTTGATTGCACTCTACAATTGTAAACTATTGCTTAGTTTTAATATGAATGAATAAAAAAAATAATATCGATATCGAATTTATTTTAGTTGAGCCTTCTCATCCAGGAAACATAGGCGCTTGTGCAAGAGCTATCAAAAATATGGGTTTCAAAAAACTTGCCTTGGTAAATCCTAGAAAAGAGATTAGTGAAGAAGCTTTTCACAGAGCTAAAGGAGCTAAAGATATTTTAGAAAATGCAACGATTTATGATTCTTTTGAGGAAGCCCTGAAAGAAAAAAATCTTATCTTTGCAACTAGTGCAAGAGAAAGAACAATTTCTTGGCCAACATTCTCTGTTCATAAAATTGACGACGAAGTAAAAAACGAAATTTGTTCTCTTAAGTCTAAAACGGCAGTGGTTTTTGGGCGTGAAGACAATGGATTGTCTAATAAAGAACTTCAAAAATGTCACTATCATTTGATAATACCTGCAAATGACGAGTACTCTTCATTAAATTTATCACACGCACTTCAAATAGTTTCTTTTGAATTAATGAAGATAGTTACTACTGAAAATAAATTTATGCCAGACGAGAAAGAATTTGTAACTTCTGAAGAGAATGAAAAATTAATTTCACACCTGATGGAAGTTTTAAAAAAAATTGATTTTTATGATCCAAAGAGTTCAAAGCAAGTTAGGGTTAGAATAGAAAGATTGATCAAAAAGTCTAGATTAGATAAATTAGAAATGGGCATTCTTAGAGGATTTCTTTCTAAGATTATGGACTTTGAAAAATGATTGTTTCTGATACAATCATTTTTTCGTTGAGTCCCCTTCGTCTAGCGGTTAGGACACCGGGTTTTCATCTCGGCAACAGGGGTTCGATCCCCCTAGGGGACGCCACAAAGTCGCTCTTTTAGAGTGCAATTCAGACATCTTTTGAGGGAAACTGGTCAATTAATTACCTTTTTTGGCTTCTTTTTATATTTTTAAGTAAATTCATCCCCCTTTAACGAACCTTTAGAATATAACTGTAAATTAAATAAACTTAATTGGTTTATCTAAAATTTATGAAACTTATGTCAATTGTTGTAAAACCTTCTAAAGTCGAAGCAGTAAAAAGTGCTATATCATCTGTTGGTGTTAGCGGCGCGACTATCTTGGATGCAAGAGGTTTTGGTTCAACAAAAGGGCACACGGACTCTTATAGAGGAGCTCAATACCAGGTGGATACTAATCCCAAGGCTATGTTGCAGGTCGCTTGTAAGGACGAGAGTGTTAATGACATTGTTGAAGCGGTTCGAAGTGTTGCTAATACCAACACTATTGGTGATGGAAAGATTTTCATCACAGAACTTTTAGATGTAATACGCATTAGAACTGGTGAAACTGGTGAAGGTGCAATTAACGGAGAATATTAATGGAAGAAATTAAATTTTCATTAGACACATTCTATGCCTTGATGTCAGGCGCATTAGTTATGTGGATGGCTGCTGGTTTCACAATGCTTGAAGCCGGTTTAGTTCAGAAAAAAGATGTTTCAGAGATTGTCACAAAGAATTTGGGACTTTATTCCATCGCTTGTGTCATGTATCTAGCGTGCGGATTCATACTTATGTATCCTGGATCTGCTTTGGTTGATGGAGTACTTCCTGCAATCGGAACATCATGGGGGCTTTCAACAGCATTACCTAACGAAGAAATAGGCATACCTTATGGTATGGATTATTCTCAACAGGCTGACTTCTTTTTCCAAGTTGTTTTTGTTGCTACTGCTATGTCCATCGTTTCAGGAGCTGTAGCAGGTAGAATGAAACTTTTACCTTTTTACCTTTTTGCGATCATAATGACTGCATTCATCTACCCAATTCAAGGTTACTGGAACTGGGGTGGCGGATTCTTAAGTTCAGGAGGCTATTCTGATTACGCTGGATCTGGAACAGTTCATTTATGTGGTGCTGCAGCAGCATTAGCTGTAGTCACAGTCCTTGGACCTAGAAAAGGCAAATACAATGTTGACGGTTCAGTTAACCCAATGCCTGGATCTAACATTCCTTTAGCTGCATTAGGAGCTTGGATTTTATGGTTAGGTTGGTTTGGTTTTAACGGTGGATCAGAACTTATTGTCAGTGATGAAGCTAGTGCAATTGCAGTTAGTCAGGTGTTCTTAAATACTAATATGGCTGCAGCTGGTGGTGTAATAGCAGCATTATTAACTAGTTTATTTGCGACTGGAAAAATGGATGTAACCATGGCAATCAACGGAGCAATTGCTGGCTTAGTAGCAATTACCGCTGGGCCAAGTGCGCCAAGTGGTGGAGAAGCTGTCTTTATCGGTGCCGCTGGTGGAGTATTGGTATACTTCTCAATACTTTTCTTCGACAAAACTATGAAGGTCGATGATCCAGTAGGAGCTATTTCTGCTCACGGAACTGTAGGAATCTTAGGTGTTATGGTTGTCCCATTCACTTCTGATGCTTCTTTCTTGTGGCAACTTTATGGAGTATTAGCTATTGGTGGCTTTACTTACATAGCAAGTTTAATAGTTACATTCATTATCAATGTAATTATTCCAATCAGAGCAACTGATGATGAGCAAGATGCAGGTCTTGATTCAACAGAAGTTGGGGTATCAGCTTACCCAGAATTCTCAGATTAATTTCTCCCTAATAAAAAGCAGGCAAGCCTCCCTTGCCTGCTTTTTTCATTTACTTATACCCTTAAAACCAAGGATATAATCCTTCCATGAGATGTGTCTTAGGATTTTTAATAATTCTTTCCTTATCTATATTTTCTCAAGAAGAAGAAATTATTGTCATTGCTGAGAGGGGCTGGGTATTTACTCCTTCCGTAGATAATCTTTCAGAAGAAGATATCGGTGAAATAAATGCTCATCATTTTAAAGAATTACTAAATTTATCTTCTGGAACTTGGGTCAGCAGAGGGTCTGGTCAGGAAAGTTTAATCTCAATAAGATCGCCAGTCTTAACCGGTTCAGGTGCCTGTGGATCTTTTTTAATAATTGAAGATGAAATACCTATTCGACCTTTAGGTTTTTGCAATGTAAATAATCTGTTTGAGGTTTCAGGAAATCTTTCTTCCGAAATACAGATCATCAAGGGACCATCTAGTTCGGCATTTGGAGGCAACGCATTACATGGACTAATTAACTTAAAATCCATTACATTTGAAGGTCAAAATTCAATTGGTTTTGAAATAGATAAAAACAATTCCTTAAGATCAAAACTTATCAATAGAAAAAATAATATTTTGGCCTTTGGCTTGGAGTTAGATAGCGATAAAGGATTTAGAAAAGGTTCTGGTTATGACCAACAAAAGTTCGTGCTTAAAATGGAAAATCGTTACAACGATTGGTCGATGGAAAGTCTAATAAGTATCACAAACTTAAATCAAGAAACTGCAGGTTATATTGATTCTTACGAGCACCCTAGGAGACTTGAAAATCAAAATCTTGAAGCTTACAGAGATGCAAATTCTATAAGATTGAATACAAAATTTTCAAAACAATTTGACAAAGTAACGGTCACACTTAATCCTTATGTTAGAAAAAGTTCTATGGAATTTATCCAACATTATCTTCCTGGAAAACCAATCGAAAAAAATGGTCAACAAAGTTTAGGCTTATTTTTTAAAATTTTAGGACACGAAATCAAAAAAAATATTTTCAATTTTGGAGCACAATTTGAAGCTGCTGATATAAACCTTGATGAATTCCAGCCCAATAAACTTACCACTAGTTCTGCTTTTAATAACGCTGTTCGTCCTCAAGGATTTCATTACAATTTTGAAGTATTGACTAATTTGGTTGCTGTCTTCTTGAATCATAATTATAAAGTAAATGACGAAATATCTTTTTTTTCTGACCTGAGAATTGAATCACTAAATTACAATTATGATAATTTAATGAATGATGGCCGTTTGCGAGACGACGGTACTTCTTGTGGATTTGGCGGTTGCTTTTACTCTAGGCCTTCGGATACAAATTTAAATTTTTTTGACAATTCTTATAGATTTGGAGTTGAACGAAAATTAATCAACGGAAGTCTTTTTTTTCAATTTAGTACTGGACACAGACCTCCTCAAATCAATGAATTATTCAGATTGCAAAAAGGCCAAACCTTGGCTGATTTAGATTCCGAAGAAATGAATTCATTAGAAATTGCTTTCATCAATGAAGGCGATACTTCTAGAAATCAAATAGTTTTTTACTACTCAAAAAAGAATAATTACATTTTTAAGGATGCATCTTCTAATATGATTTTAGGGGGTCGTTCTCGACATAGGGGATTGGAATTAACGGGTTCAAAATTTTTGAATACTAAATTTTCTTTGAAATATGCTTTTAACTTGACAGAGCATCTTTACGATTTTACTAATTCCAGCATAGGAATTTACTCAGGAAACGATATCGATACGTCCCCAAATCTTTTTGGAAGTGTTTTTTTTAATTACGAAATAAATGAGCGAATTAAATTTCAAATTGAGCAAGAATTTATGGACGAATATTACACGGAACCTTCAAATCTTTATATTTACAAGGGGCATAATTTGACAAATGTAAGATCTTCTTACGAAGTAAATAAAAACTTAAGTCTTAATTTTAGTGTTATCAATCTTTTTGATAAAGCTTATGCTGAGCGCGCGGACTACTCGTCTTTTTCAGGAGAAAGATTTTTTCCAGGAATTCCTTTAAAGTGGCGCTTTGCCATAAATTATAAATACAATTAAAAGCATCCGTGAGTTATCAAACAGACTCTGAAGAGTTATCGGAAAATATTGAAACAGTTTCTAGTCCTGAGACTCTGTCTATCTGGGGACTGGCTTGGCCTTCTATACTGGCTAATATTTTATTTGCCGCTGCAGGAGTAGTTTCTATAAAAGCAGTAGGCATCTTAGGTACAGAAGCAGTGGCGGCTGTAGGAACTGGGCAAAGAATCCTTTTTGTAATTCAATCAATTATTATGGCGGTTTCTACTGGAACAGCTGCTTTAGTGGCTAGAGCTTTTGGTTCTGCGAACTACAAAGAAGCAGCACAAGTGCTTTTAGATTCTCTATGGATTGGAGTAATTTTGAGTATTTTAGCTGCTGCTTCTATGTGGCTGTATGGGGAATCAATAATCTCTTTCTTCGGATTAGACCCTGAATCTAAAAAATTAGCCGTTATATATATCAAGTACACGATGTTATTTTCTGCAGCTTTTTCAAGTTCCTTTATATTTAGTTCGGCACTAAGAGCGGCTGGAGATGCAAAAACACCTTTAGCAATAATGATTTTTCAAAATCTTTTGAATATTTATCTTTTAATAGGTCTCGTCAACGGACAATTCGGATTTCCCGAAATGGGTGTTGTTGGCGCTTCCTACGCTTGGGGTATATCTTTTACTGTAGGTACAGCTATATATGTAATTATGTGGCTTTCAAAAATGACCGTAATTCCCTTGCCATCTTTAAAAAATATTATTTACGATAGATTAAGGAAAATTTTTAAAATTTCTTTACCCGCAACTCTTGAGTCAGGGGTTTTTCAGTCGGGACTCTTATTTTATTTTTGGATTATTTCCTTATATGGAACTGAGCCCAGTGCGGCTTACAATATTGGGATAAACATCCTGATGCTTTCCTTTATGATCGGCCAAGGATTTTCAGTTGCTGGAGCGACATTAACCGGACAATTTCTTGGAGCAAATAACCCTAGAGAAGCTAAAAGGAGCGGATGGAAATCAACTGGCTTATCTATCATTTCAATGGGAATTGTTGGACTGTTGATTGCAATATTTTCCTATGAAATTTCAAGTTTTTTAGTTGATGACGAAGAAGTAATTAGGTTAACGGTTATTTTTGTGTGGTTTTTGGGCTCGATGCAACCTTTAATGGCTATTGAATTTGCAATTGGAGGCGCCCTCAGAGGAGCAGGGGATACAAAATCTCCATTGATTATAACTTTAATTGGGTTAGTTTTTTTTAGGCTTTCGATAGCTTTAATGTTTTTACTCTTTAATCTTCCTGTTGAATACATATTTGCAAGCTTAATGGTAGATTATTTAGTTAAAGCTATTTTGTTTGCTTATAGGTTCAACTCAGGAAGATGGATAAAAATCAATTTGTGACTATTTTTTTATTTTTTGGGTTTTTGCTGTATTATTAGCTAAATTATTAATAATTATCTGGGAGAGATATTATGGAATATGTTCTAGCTACTAACGATTACGTTGGTATATCTTTTTGGCTAGCCACAGCTATTATGCTTGCATCCACTGTTTTTTTCTTTATTGAAAGATCAGATGTTAAAGGTAAGTGGAAAACTTCTTTAACAGTTGCGGGATTAGTTACTGGTATAGCTTTTTGGCATTATTTATATATGAGAGATATTTGGGTAATGGTAGGCGATACTCCTACTGTTTACAGATACATCGATTGGTTAATTACAGTGCCTTTACAAATAATTGAGTTCTATTTAGTTGTTGCTGCGGTAACTACTATTAGTGCAATTATATTCTGGAAGCTATTGATTGCTTCAATATTAATGTTGGTCTTTGGTTATCTTGGTGAAACTGGTCTTATGGACGTCACGATTGGTTGGATCCTTGGGATGATCGCTTGGTTCTACATTATTTATGAAATTTTCTTCGGTGAGACTGCTGCTGCCAATGCAGGAAGTGGAAACGCTGCAAGTCAACAAGCTTTTAACACCATCAAATGGATTGTAACTGTTGGTTGGGCTATTTACCCACTGGGATATGCAATCGGATACTTCGGTGGCGGTGTAGATGCAAATTCTTTGAATATCATTTATAACTTAGCTGACTTGATCAATAAGACTTTATTTGGTTTAGCTATCTGGGCTGCTGCGAAGGCAGATTCAGAGAGTTCTACTGAAAGTTCTTATTAATTTCAGAAAAAAAAACTCCAGCTTTCAAAGCTGGAGTTTTTTTTTGGAGCTTCTTGTGAATCTCCCCCTTACACAAGAAGCAATATAAGATATAAAAAAAACCTCTTAAGGTCAAAACTTTTATTTTTAAAATTTTCACATTTTTTTTAAAAGTAATGGTTGATTCAGATTTTTATAGTATGTAAATTAGACATTCTGCGATTGTAGCTCAGCTGGTAGAGCGCGACCTTGCCAAGGTCGAGGCCACGGGTTCGAACCCCGTCAATCGCTCCAGATTCATGAAATATTTAAATTTTTTTTTACTTGTTTTTTTTCTTTCTACCGGTCTTTCTGATGAATGTGCTTATTCAGAGTGGGGACCAAATGATGAGGCAGGAAATGCAAATTTAATTTCAAATGAATCTGTTCTTGAAGCTCTAAAATCTGTAGAAACCGGTAAAACTTATAGTTTAGGATTGATTGTAGATTCTAATACACCTGCTTATCCTCCAAGATCTCTGGAATTAACAGTTGTTCAACCTTTTCAGCAGTTTGGAGCTGGAGAAGATTTATATCCTAATCTTGCGGCAAATGACGACATTTTTTCTGGTTGGCTTGGAATTGGATCACAGATTGATGGGCTAGGTCATATAGGTTCAGCAGATGGAGTTTTCTATAATTGCAATCATGGAAAAGATTTTGCTCAGATTACTGGTTTAACAAAACTTGGGATTGAAAAAATTCCACCTTTAGTAGCAAGAGGAGTCTTAATAGATATGGCAAGCTACTTAAACAAAGAGTTTATTCCTGCTGGCGAAACTTTAAATCTTTTACAATTAAAAGGTGCTATGAAATCTAAAGGTCTTACAATCCAAAAGGGCGATGTTGTAATATTTCATACTGGATGGACCGCAGCGAAGTTTAAATCTGCTCCAGAAGAATGGGGCAGTGGAGCCCCAGGAATCTTGCCAGAAATTGCAGAATATCTTAAAGAAAAGCAAGTTATTGCTGTAGGTGCCGATACTTGGTCATTAGATGTTGTTCCAGTTTTAGATGAAAAAGAGCCGTTCCCTGCACATCCTATCCTTCTAACTAATGGAATCTACATTTTGGAAGCAATGAATACAGGAGAAATGGCTGAGGATGGTGTTACAGATTTTCTATTTATTCTTGGCCCAGCTAAGGTAAGAGGAGCTGTGCAAATGATAGTTAATCCGATTGCGATAAATTAGAAGTATCAATTTCGTCAGCAATAAAGTGGTTTTTATCTCTATGACCCGCTTCATCGTTTCTGACTGCTATAACAACATCTCTTAAGGTCGCATCATTTTTCAAATTCCAATAGTCGATTGCTATTTTAGGCGCAGGAGAATTCTCTATTTCTCCCTTGTCTATTTCTTCTAAATATTCTGAATAGGAAGTGACAGCTTCTTCTTCAAAATAACCTATCATCCTATGAGCTGTTCTATTAAAAAAGATGTAGAGAAAAGTATAAAAAGTTCCGAAACCAATCTGAGCTAGAAAAATTAAAAAACGCTCGAATGAGGAGGGTTGTGCTATTTCAATAAAGGTCATTAAATGCATTCTTTCATTTTCAGCTTCTTCTAACATTTCACGAATCAAGCCATTATCATCTTGCATTCTTCTTAAAGAGCGTAAGTGGTGAACAACTCCGGCAACCATTCCAGGTACAGCAGCAACTGTTTCTAAAACTACCGCTCTATGTCCATACCTTTTCTTAAATAGAAAATCCGCAGAATTTCTCAAAAACTTGGTTATTCCAAGTGCAAAAGAATCACTAACTGAAGAAGGTAGTTTATGACCTGCAATCTCATTATGCATATTAGGTGGTAGATCCTGATTTAACATACTTCAATCCTACACACTAAATCTTCACATTAAATACAACGAACCTTTAATGTAGATATATATATCTAAAAGCTATATATAAAATAATGATACTATTAAAAAGATATATAAAAAAAACTACGCATTCAGATAATATAAATACAAGGAGATAAAAATATGAATGAAGAAGTTAATAGAGAAATAAATAATTCTGGCGTAATGACAATAGTTCTTAATAGGCCAAAAAGTCTGAATAGCCTTAACTATGGATTGGTTACAGGAGTTATAGAAGCTTTTGATGAGGCCGCCTCCAATGAAGAGGTAAGATCTGTAATATTAACAGGGGAGGGACGAGGTTTTTGTTCTGGCGCTGATTTAAGCGGAGGCGGGTGGCCAACAGAACCAGAATGGACTAGCGGTGAAATTTCAGCAAATAATATGGAATTTTTTTTAAATCCGATGATAAAGAAGATAGTTGCTTGCCCTAAACCTGTCGTTAATGCAATAAATGGAATTGCTGCTGGAGGTGGAGTGGGCCTGGCATTGAGCGGTGATATATTAATAGCTGCCAAGTCAGCTAAATTTAAATTAGTTTTTGGTAAACAACTTGGAATCATTTCAGATGTTGGCGCATCTTGGTTTGTTCCCAAATTAATCTCTAGGGCAAGAGCTAATGCTCTTGCTTTATTAGGAGAAGACCTCTCTGCTGAACAAGCCGAAGAATGGGGGCTGATTTGGAAGGCTTTTGATGATGAAGTACTTTTGGAGGAAGCAATGAAAATTGCTTTACAAATTTCAGATAGCGCCATAGAAGGTCTAAAAGCATGTGTTCATGCTCACGATCATGCCGTCAATGTTTCTTTGGATGAACAATTAGATTATGAAACAAAAACCCAAAGAGTTCTTTGCGACGGACCAGCGTTTAAAGAGGGAGTTGTAGCGTTTTTAGAAAAAAGAAAACCAAATTTTAGGAATTTGAAGTAGCGATCTTTTTTAAAATCTCTAAATAAATTTTGCTTAGATCTTTCAAATCTTTTATGGACACATTTTCATCAATTTTATGGATTGTTTCATTTAAAGGGCCAAGTTCTACTATTTCAGCATCCATAACGGCCATAAACCTGCCATCAGAAGTACCACCCCCATTATTAATTACTGGTTCTCTACCTAATACCTTTTTTATCGAATCGATAACTAAATCAACAAAATATGTTTTCGTTGTTAGGTAAGGAAGCCCGCTAAGATTCCATTCAACTTTGTAATCAATATCATAGGAATTTAAAATTTTTTCAAATTCTTCAATTAGACCTTCACTCGTAGATTCTGAGCAAAATCTAAAATTAAAATCCATCATCAATTCTCCTGGCACAATGTTCCCAGCACCAGTACCAGAATTAATATTAGAAATTTGAAAAGAGGTTGGCTGAAAATGATCATTACCAACGTCCCATTTTTTTTCCTTCAATTCAGTAATAATATTTGAAACAAGGAAAATTGGATTGATAATTTTTTCTGGATAGGCGATGTGACCTTGCTTGCCTAAAATTTTTAGCTTTCCACTAAGGGATCCTCTTCTTCCAATCCTAATAGTGTCCCCAACAATTTCTGAAGATGATGGCTCGCCTACCAAACAATAGTCAATTTTTTCTCCTCTTTGTATCAATTTATCTAATAAAATATCTATAAATCCATCATCTGATTCTCCTTCTTCGTTACTGGTCAAAAGGATAGCTATTTTAAAGTTTAGATTTTCTTCACTATTAATAAATTCAGAAAGAGCTTTTAAAAAAGCACAGATGTTTCCTTTCATGTCTGCAGCTCCTCTCCCATAAATTTTATCGTCTACTTTTTTTGCCGAAAAGGGAGGATGTGTCCATAAATTTTCAGGACCTGTTGGCACAACGTCTGTGTGGCCTAGAAAGCAAAAAGTTGGCCCGTCGTTTCCATAAACAGAATAAAGATTTTCTACGTTTTTGTAGTCTATTCTTTCGGATACAAATCCAAGTTCATTAAGGATTGGTTCAATAATATTAAAACAACCTTTATCTTTTGGAGATATAGATTCGATTTTAATTAAATTAGTAACAAGGTTTTCTAGGTTCATTTTCGTTAAGTCTAAAACATTTTAACTATTTATTAAAAAAAATTTTTTTCACTGGTAGAATAAATTTTTTCATTTAATAAATAAGGATTTTTATGAGTACATATGTCAATAAGGGTAATTTGAAAGTTTCAAAGAGTTTAGACACATTAATAAATAAGAAAGTTTGCGACTCTATTGAAGTAACACCGGAAATTTTTTGGAATGCGTTCGAAGAAATACTAAATGAATTTACACCTAAGAATAAAGCTTTGCTTGAGAAAAGGGAGATCCTTCAAAAGCAAATCGATGAATGGCATATTTCTAAAAAAGGAACGGATTTTGATAAAGAAGCTTATAAAGATTTTTTAAAAGAAATTGGCTATTTATTAGAAGAAGGTGACGACTTTTCAATAGAAACTGAGAATGTAGATCCTGAAATATCAAAGATTGCTGGACCTCAATTAGTAGTGCCAGTGATGAATGCAAGGTTCGCTTTAAATGCTGCAAATGCAAGATGGGGAAGTCTTTATGATGCTCTTTATGGAACAGACGTTATCCCAGAAGAAAATGGGGCTGAAAAAGGCGGATCTTACAATCCAATTAGAGGAGACAAAGTAATTGAATTTTCAAAAAAATTTTTAGATGAGACCTTTCCTTTAGTTACAGGAAGTTTTGCAGATGTAACAGCTTTTCAAATAAAAGCAGGAAAGCTACAAATTACTCTTGCTGATCAAAGCCAAGTTTCTTTGTCTGATGAATCAAAATTTGAGGGGTTCTCTGGATCAGAAGATAATCCTAAAGGGATTTTGTTAAAGAATAATAATCTGCACATGGAGATCCAAATAGACCGTTCTGATTCAATCGGCTCACAAGACCCGGCTGGCATAAAGGATGTTTTAGTAGAAAGCGCAATAACTACAATTCAAGATTGCGAAGATTCAGTCGCTGCAGTTGACGGCGACGATAAAGCTCAAGTTTATGAAAATTGGTTAGGATTAATGAAAGGCGACTTGGCTGAGACTTTTCAAAAAAATGATCAATCGATGACAAGAGTACTCAACGAAGACAGAGATTATATTAGGCCTAAAGGAGAATCTTTCTCTTTACCTGGAAGAAGCACTCTTCTTGTCAGGAATGTAGGCCATCTTATGACCAACCCAGCGATTTTAGATAAAGACGGTAATGAAGTATTTGAAGGAATTATGGACGCAATGTTTACTATTGCAATTGCAAAGCATGATATCTTGAATACTGGGTCAAAAGTCAATAGTAAAACTAAAAGTATTTATATTGTTAAGCCAAAAATGCATGGTCCTGAAGAAGTAAAATTCACCTGTGATCTTTTCGCAGCAGTCGAATCTGCATTAGGTCTAGAACCTCTAACAGCAAAAATCGGAATTATGGATGAAGAAAGGAGAACTACGGTTAATCTTAAAGAATGTATTAGAATTGCAAAAGATAGAGTTATTTTTATCAATACAGGTTTTTTGGATAGAACAGGTGACGAAATTCATACAAGCATTGAAGCAGGCCCAATGATAAAAAAATCCGAGATGAAACAACAAACTTGGATTAACGCATATGAGAATTGGAATGTTGATACCGGCCTTGAAACTGGATTCAAAGGGAAAGCTCAGATAGGTAAAGGAATGTGGGCTATGCCAGATGAAATGTTGGGAATGTATGAAGGAAAAACCAATCATCCAGAGGCTGGAGCAAATTGTGCTTGGGTTCCTTCACCGACTGCTGCAACTATCCATGCACTGCATTATCACCAAATAAGCGTTTCAAAAGTACAAGAAAATTTGTTGACCCAAGAAAAAGCAAACTTAGATGACATACTAGAGATTCCACTTCTTAAAAATCCTGATTCACTTTCTACTGAAGAAATTCAAAGTGAACTAGATAATAACGCCCAAGGTATTTTAGGTTATGTAGTCAGATGGGTAGATCAAGGAGTTGGTTGTTCAAAAGTACCGGACATAAATAATGTTGGTCTAATGGAAGACCGAGCTACATGCCGAATCTCTAGCCAACATATTGCAAATTGGTTACACCATGGATTATGTGATGAAACTCAAGTCATAGATACGATGAAAAAAATGGCACTTGTAGTGGACCAACAAAATTCAGGAGATCCCAAGTACATTCCAATGGCTCCAAGTTACGACGGTCATGCTTTTAGAGCCGCTTGTGCACTTGTACTTGAAGGCAGAAATCAGCCAAGTGGTTATACTGAGCCAATTTTGCATTCAAAACGATTAGATTTTAAAGCTTAGTGAGCTTACTGGAAGACCACCTGAAATGGCTTAATCTTCATAAAGAAGCAACCCTCGAACCGGAAAGACCTATAGTCGATCCCCATCATCATTTTTGGCCTGGTGAACAACATTATCTGCTTGAAGATCTATGGTTAGATACTCACAGTGGTCACAATATAAAAAAAACAGTTTTTATTGAATGTTCTCAGGAGTTTTTAAAAACTGGAGATAAAGATTTTGCTCCAGTGGGCGAGACAATCTTCGTAAAAAAAATCAGCGACGAAGCTAGAAAAGAAAAGCATAAAACTCAAATTGAAGGAATAGTTGGACACGTAAATTTA
>CENZ01003686.1_pt1 | contig 22425 bp, 22 predicted proteins | sample 361341 | NCBI WGS metagenome assembly CENZ01 (sample SAMEA2619782, study PRJEB7988) | marine metagenome | biome: marine biome (ENVO:00000447); feature: deep chlorophyll maximum layer (ENVO:xxxxxxxx); material: "saline water (ENVO:00002010), including plankton (ENVO:xxxxxxxx)" | depth 50 m
TTCCCTGATACTTTCAAGGGCCAATCCAGGTACAGCAACAGTGACAGTCACAGACGTGGAAGGTATACCGGTACCGAACGCGCTAGTCTCATTAAATACAGGCTTTGATACCGGGCTTGATCCGGAGTCGGAAGCAGTCCTTACCGATGCAGCCGGGGTTGCGCAGATAGCCATGTTTACCGACAGACTCAGTGGTGGTGCGGGAACGATCAGCGCGTTTGTACAATTGGGTGATAGCTCGGTCCGTTCAGATTCGGTGGCTTATGTCCTGACGGGCGATGGAAGAGAAGCTATCGAACTGGTATCGAACCTGGGTAGTAACGCAATCAATATCGACAATGTGACACCTGCGATCCTGACAGCCAGAGTGACAGATCATCGCAACAACCCGGTGGAAGCTATTCTTGTGAGCTTCGTTCTTGCGGTCAGTTTTCCGAGAGTGGGGGAGTTGAGTGCCAACTCCGCGCTAACGGATGCACTTGGGCAGGCCAGCATTACGTTGCTGGCAGGTACAATCCCCGGTCTCCGATAGGACCACGGTTCAGTTCCTGACAGAATATGGTTCGATCCAGCCAAGCTGTGAGACTACCAACGGTGCCTGTTCTTCGACCCTGACCACGTCTCAACCGCGTCGTCCAAGTGATCCGTATACGTTGGTGAATACGTCTAAGAATGCTGCGGATATGTGTCCTGGTGCACTCAATCGCGATGAAGCGGTGACAATTGCGGGTGATTCGGGTGATACCGACTACCCGGTCGACACGGTACATCGTGTTGAGCTGGCTGCGACGTCTCAGGCATTGTCGACCAGCGAATCCACCGTCGACGAAGATGGTATTACGTGCACGTTTGGTGCAGCAAACTGTACCGACACGACGGATGTTCGAATCACCTATACCCGGGCCTGGATGGACGATCAAGGTGGGGTTGCCGGTCATCCGATCAACACGCCGGGAATGCCAACAGCACCTTTCCGGGAACGAGGTTTTCCTTGCCAGTCCATCTCACGTGATGCGAGCGCAGACGCTCCCGCGTACTTCAGTGGACTGGATCAGCTGTATCGTGGTCGCTCAACAAATCTCGCTTTCACGCAGGGTGAGGAAACGTTCATCGATGCCAATGGTGATGGCCGTTACTCCTTTGGGGAGACCTTCGTCGATCTGGCAGAAGCCTTTGTCGATCATAACGAAGATGGCGTATTCGGAAATTCGAGCGGTACCGCTGCCGACGGCGTTAACGCGGTTCGCGATAACACATTCAATGAATGTTACGGCCCTGATTCACCGGTGACAAACCCAGGTCAGACCCTGGACCGCTGTTACCAGGAAGGTGGTGACGAGGAAGTTCCACTCGACTTCAACGTCGACGGTTTCCTCGATGCAGGGAACGGGATCTACAACGGCACACTGTGTCCGCTGGAAGTCAGTGAGCGGACCGATACCTGCGACAATGATGCTGATCCTTGTGACGAAGCAACTGAGCAGTACTGCACACGTGATCTTGTGAACATTCGACGTTCCCTGCCGATTATCTTTGCGGGTACCGGTGCGGCGATTTCCTTTCGGGATTCATCAACCCGTGAGTATATCGATGTGTTAGGTATCTCCGGCGGCGGACCCGGGTTTGGGTTGTTCAGTGGCGGGGCTCCGTTCCAGAACAACGGTGTTGCAGCAGGAGGCACGTACTCTATTGGTCATGCAGACACTGAAGTGGCACCGGGTATTGGTGAGATGATATCTCTGACCACAGGAAACAGTGGTGTGACTGTGGACATTGCCGATCTGTTCAATGGTGTGTTGCCAAATGGCACGGTGATCACCGTTGCATCAGGTACGGATGGCTGCGTCATTCAGAACACACCAGGGACGACGATTAATAATACGAGTGGACATGGCTTCACTCAGATCTTTATTAGTCTGACACGACCGACCTCACCTTGCACCGATCACTGTGACAGTGACACCGCCCAGTGGGTTGCAGAGTTTTCGGCATTTACCTGCGTTTACTGATTGGACTGTTCAACCAAAAAAAGCCAGCGTCAGCTGGCTTTTTTCGTTTAGGACCTTTCTGTTTCCAGGGCCTCTCTAGGAGCTCTCTTGCTACGAGCTTTCGTATCAGGTGATGATCAGCCGGGTAGTTCGCTGCTACCCATCAGGTCAGTGTCGATGGCCCGGGCTGCCTCCCGACCTTCGTTGATGGCGCGGACCACCAGGTCCTGACCGCGCCTGCACTCTGCAGCGGCGTAGATGCCGGGGGCGGAGGTCCTGTAATCCTCCTTTCTGGCCTGGTAGTTACCACGTTCGTCCAGATCGATACCCAACGTCTCGTTGATATAGTGCTCCGGACCCAGAAAGCCCATGGATAGCAACACCAGGTCCGCGGGCCAGAACTTCTCCGTTCCCTCGATGGGCTTGAGATCCGCATCCACGTTGACCGTATTGATGCCCTTCAGCGAGCCATCATCGTTGCGCACGAACCCAGTACTATTGATGGAATATACACGAGGATCGTCACCAAATCGGTCTGCTGCTTCGGCGTGACCGTAATCGACGCGGTAGATGCGGGGCCAGAGTGGCCACGGGTTGTTGGATGCACGCTCAATTGGAGGCTGTGGGAACAGCTCGAAGTTCACCAGCGACTTGCAGCCATGACGAAGTGAAGTACCAATACAGTCGGTCCCGGTGTCCCCGCCACCGATGACGATCACATCCTTGTCTTTGGCTGAGATGTAGTCGCCGTCTTCATGATTGGAGTCGAGCAGTGACTTGGTATTCTTATGCAGAAACTCCATGGCGAAATGAACGCCATCACCTTCGCGACTGGGTATCGGCAAGTCACGCGCACGACCTGCACCCAATGCCAGCAGAATAGCGTCGTTGTTGGATCTGACTTCCTGAACATCAACGGCATTTTCGCCGGTCCCGCCAACATCAGCGTTGGTGACGAAGTTCACACCCTCCCGTTTGAGGATGTCGACCCTTCGCTCCACAACGACCTTTTTGTCGAGTTTCATATTCGGAATGCCATACATCAGTAGGCCGCCGACACGATCTGATTTTTCGTAGACGGTGACATCATGGCCGGCCTGGTTCAGTTGCGCGGCCGCGGATAACCCACAAGGACCGGAACCGATGACAGCGACCTTCTTGCCCGTCCGTTTAGTGGGCACCCGGGGCAGAACCCAGCCTTCTTCCCAGGCGCGATCGATAATGGCGTTTTCAATATTCTTGATGGTCACCGGTGGATTGGTAATCCCAAGAACGCAGGCACCCTCACATGGTGCAGGGCAAACGCGCCCGGTAAACTCAGGGAAGTTGTTGGTCTTGGACAGTCGCTCGTAGGCATCATGCCAACGATTCCGATATATCAGGTCGTTCCATTCCGGAATGAGGTTGTGAATCGGACAGCCGTCCCCGGACTGGCAGAAGGGCACACCACAATCCATGCAGCGTGCGCCCTGGGTCGTCAGGTGTGCTGCATCGTGATCTGTGTAGATCTCGGCGAAATCCTGGACGCGTTCGGATTCAATGCGGTAGGGAACTGTTTCGCGTTCGAATTCCTTGAAGCCGGTGGGTTTACCCATCTGGAAATACCTTGTTCGGAGCTGGTTTGCTTCTAAGCGGCCTTGTCGGCAGCTTCCAGCAACACGCGTTTATAGTCAGTGGGCATCACCTTTTTGAACAGGCGGATTGCATTGTCCCAATCGGCGAGGATGTCTGCCGCGATACTTGAACCTGTATAGGACTGGTGGGCCTCTATCATCTGGCGCAATTCAGCGACATCATCGGCTGCGGAGACAGCTTCGAGCTCAAATGTTTCCAGGTTACATCGACTGGTGAATTGATCGTGGCGGTCTAGGACGTACGCGATTCCGCCGCTCATCCCTGCGCCGAAGTTCCGTCCCGTATCACCCAGGACGACCACGCGTCCTCCGGTCATGTATTCACAGCCGTGGTCGCCGATACCTTCGACGACGGCGCGTGCGCCACTGTTTCGAACACAGAAGCGTTCAGCCGCAATACCGCGGAAATACGCTTCGCCGCTGGTGGCTCCATAGAGCACAACGTTGCCAACCAGTATGTTGTCTTCGGGTTTGAACGTGCTGTTTGCCGGTGGGTAGACGGCAAGCCGGCCCCCTGAAAGGCCCTTTCCAACGTAATCGTTTGCGTCGCCGTCCACTTCAATCGTGATGCCGGGCGCGAGCCATGCGCCGAGGCTCTGACCAGCGCTGCCGTTCAGCTTGATGCGGATGGTGTCCTCTGGCAGACCCTTCCCTTGCGTGGCTTTTGCCAGCTCATGGGACAGGATGGTGCCTACCACACGATCGGTGTTCTGGACGGGCATCTCAATATTCACTGAGTGTCCATCAGTCAGCGCCGGTTGCGCCTTCTGCAACAGCTGCTGGTCGAGTGCCTTCTCCAGGCCATGGTCCTGGCTACGAGTACGGTAGACGTCTGTTTCCTCGTACATGATCTTCGCAGGACTCAGGATGGAGGACAGGTCCAGTCCTTTCGATTTCCAATGGTCGAGGGCTGGATCGACGTTCAGCATGTCGGAACGACCGACCATTTCGTTGACGGTGCGGAACCCTAGTTGCGCCATGATCTGACGCATTTCCTTCGCCACCATCATGAGGTAGTTCACGACGTGGTCGGGCTGCCCGGTGAATTTCTTCCTGAGTTCCGGGTCCTGTGTCGCAATGCCAACCGGGCATGTATTCAGATGACATTTGCGCATCATGATGCAGCCGAGGGTGATCAGCGGTGCGGTTGCAAATCCGTACTCTTCTGCTCCCAGCAGCGTTGCGATAGCAACATCCCGGCCTGTCTTCAACTGTCCGTCTGTCTGCAGGTAGACGCGCGAACGCAGATTGTTCATGACCAGTGTTTGTTGTGTTTCTGCCAGACCCAGTTCCCACGGAATACCCGCATGTTTAATGCTGGTCAGCGGAGATGCCCCGGTTCCCCCGTCGTGACCGGCGATCACGAGGTGATCCGTTTTGGCCTTTGTAACGCCCGCTGCGATGGTACCCACGCCGATTTCGGATCCCAGTTTGACGCTGATGCGTGCTTCCGGATTCGCGTTCTTCAAGTCATGAATCAGTTGCGCGATATCTTCGATGGAGTAGATATCGTGATGTGGTGGCGGGCTGATCAATCCAACGCCTGGCGTCGAATGGCGGATTCGCGCAATCGTGTCATCCACTTTACCACCTGGCAGCTCACCGCCTTCGCCGGGCTTGGCGCCCTGTACGATCTTGATTTGCAGCTCATCGGCGTTTGCAAGGTACCAGATCGTGACACCAAAGCGGCCTGATGCGACCTGCTTGATCGCCGAGCGCTTGGAGTCGCCATTGTCCATTGGCACAAATCGCACCGGGTCTTCACCACCCTCACCGGTATTGGACTTGCCTCCCAATCGGTTCATGGCGATGGCGAGAGACTCATGGCTCTCCGCCGAGATTGATCCAAAGCTCATCGCACCGGTGCAGAATCGTTTGACGATCTCTGCTTCAGATTCCACCTCGTCGATATCGACAGAACCGCCGTTGCCATCTTCGACGAATGACATCAGCCCCCGGAACGTGCATCTTCGCGTAGATTCCTCGTTGATGTACTTTGAGAATGCCCAGTACGCATCTTCGTTGTTGGTGCGTGCCGCCACCTGCAGGTTAGAAATGGCCTGTGGATCCCACATGTGCGCTTCACCCTCTTTGCGCCAATGGAAATCGCCGTTGTTCTGGAGAACCGGGATGAGGTTGTCCCCTCGAGATGGATAGCCGAAGGTGTGTCGATTCATGATCTCTTTGGTGAGGACGTCCCAGGTAATGCCTTCAACGCGACTCGCGGTCCCGGTAAAACAGCGGTCGATGATTTCGGCGCTGATACCAACTGCTTCGAAAATCTGCGCGCTCTTGTAGCTCTGGAGTGTGGAAATACCCATCTTGGCCATGACCTTCAGCATGCCCTTGGCCACGGCTTTACGATAGGCGGTCACGATGGTCTCGTAGTCGCTGTATATGTCCTTAGGAATCTGACCTTCCTCACGGGCCTGCCAGATTGCTTCGAATGCCAGGTACGGATTGATGGCATCGGCACCGTAACCGGTCAACAGGCAATGATGGTGGATCTCCCGCGCTTCGCCGGTCTCAAGGAGCAAACCGATACGGGTGCGGGAAAACGTCTGAACCAGGTGTTGATGTACTGCACCACAGGCGATCAATGCGCTGAGTGGAACTCTTGTTTCTGAGACGTTGCGATCAGACAAGACAATCAGCGAATAGCCTTCTTCGATGGCTTCGCTGGCTTCCATGCAGATACGATCCAGCGCATCGATTAAGCCCTCTTGTCCGGACGCCTTCTCGAACGTGATATCGATCGTTCGGGTTCGCCATCCACGGTGGTCCATCGTCCTGAGCGAGGCGAGTTCAGCATTGGTCAGAATTGGGTGAGGGATCTCGAGCCTGCCCGCATGTTCGGGAGTGTTATCCAGCAGGTTGCCCTCCGGTCCAATGAAACAGGACAGGGACATGACAACTTCTTCGCGTATGGAATCGATAGGCGGATTGGTGACCTGTGCGAACAGCTGTTTGAAGTAGTCGTAGATCATGCGCGTCTTGTCGGACAAAACGGCCAGGGCAGCATCATTCCCCATGGAACCCAGCGGGTCTCTTGCTTCAGTGACCATCGGCAAGAGCATGAACTGCATGGTTTCTGAGGTATATCCGAATGCCCGCATTCGTGCGAGCAGGGTCTCGGGCTCGTAGCCCATGGGTTTCGATGCGGCAGGGACGTCGGATAGTGACATTTTGTATTCGGCCAACCAATCACCGTAGGGGCGCTTGTCTGCAAACTCGTTCTTGAGTTCCTCATCGGGAATCATGCGTCCCTGATCAAAATCAATCAGGAACATACGGCCAGGTTGTAGTCGGCCCTTGCTCTTGACGTTCTCCGGGGCCACCTTCAGTACACCGACCTCAGACGCCATGATGACCTTGTCGTCATGGGTGACGTAATAACGACTGGGACGCAGTCCATTTCGATCCAGCACGGCACCAATGTACTTGCCGTCAGTAAACGCAATGGACGCCGGGCCATCCCAGGGCTCCATCTGGGCCGAGTGGTATTCGTAAAATGACCGTTTGTTGGCGGGCATGTTGGCGTCCTGCTGCCAGGCTTCAGGCACCATCATCATGACCGCTTCCTGTAGCGATCGGCCGTTCATCAGCAGGAATTCGAGGACGTTGTCGAACGTGCCCGAATCTGAACAGTCCGGTTCGACTACCGGGAACAATTTGCTAATCTCTTCGCCGTAGACGTCGGAAGCCACGACACCTTGACGGGCTTTCATGAGGTTCTGGTTGCCTCGCAGCGTGTTAATCTCGCCGTTGTGACTCATGAACCGGTTTGGCTGGGCACGATCCCATGAAGGGAATGTGTTGGTGCTGAATCGTGAGTGAACCATCGCAAGATGGGTCTCGAAATCCGGGTCGGACAGATCGTCGTAGAATGGGAACACCTGAGCGGGCGTCAACATGCCCTTGTAGACGATCACCCGAGTAGAGAGACTGCAGGCGTACAGGAGATTCGATTCCGTCACGGTCCCGTCTAACTTGAGCTCACGCGTGAACCGCTTTCGAATCACGTAGAGCCGTCGTTCCAGTACGTCGCCCTCGATGCCGTTGCCAGCCACGAATAGCTGCTCAATGACGGGCATACTGGCCCTAGCGGCCGGACCGACGTCGGCCTTGTCCGGATCAATCGGAACAGTCCGCCAGCCGATACATGTCTGGCCTTCTTCTTTGCAGATCGCTTCGATGCGCGCCTTGCACTGATCACGCTCGGCTTCATCTGCGGGCAGAAACAGGTTGCCAGTACCATATTGCCCGGCACCAGGGAGGGCAAAACCAAGGGTCTTCGTTTCTCGTACAAGGAGTTTGTGCGGCAGTGCGGTCAGGATACCCGCACCATCACCCGTGTTGACCTCGAACCCGTTGCCACCACGGTGATCCATGTGGCAGTTGATTTCCTCGGCATCGACCAAGATCTGATGGCTGGCCTCACCACGGATGTGAGCCACGAACCCAACGCCACATGCGTCATGTTCGAACGCGGGGTCGTACAGTCCTTGCTTCCCGGGCGCGACACGGGGCGGGGACAACCCACTGTTCTGAGTGTTGGTCATCTGATTCTGTGCTCTTTTGCCATGCCGTTTCAAACATCCGGTCGGAGTTGAAACAGGCCCTCTCCCTGAGCCCAAAGGCTCCCTAAAAATCCCGCTGAGAACGGGCCGCTCACAATAACATTGAAACCTTGAAAGTCAATAGTATCGGCATGCACCACGCCAATTGTTTTGTTCATAAGATATTGATTAATATATCATTATTTAGAATGGAGATTTGGTGGAGACATCTTTTGTCCTGGCTGACCACCATTGCATGAGGCCGAAGCCCGGTAGGTGATTCCTTCGTGCAGGCGTTGTTATAATGCCGGCCTTTTCACCCTCCCCCCACTTTTAAGCAAGGGAATGTCATGAAAGAACCAGTCAGGGTTGCAGTTACCGGTGCGGCAGGACAGATCAGCTATTCACTGCTATTTCGGATCGCATCAGGTCAGATGTTAGGCGATGATCAGCCTGTCATCCTGCAGTTACTCGAGATCCCTCCTGCCATGGAAGCCGTGATGGGCGTGGTGATGGAACTGGACGATTGTGCGTTCCCGCTGGTGACTGACATCATTGCGACAGACGATCCGGATGTTGCGTTCAAAGACGTGTCTTATGCACTGCTGGTCGGCTCCAGGCCCCGTGGTCCAGGTATGGAACGTAAGGACTTGCTTGAAGCCAATGGCGCCATCTTCTCTGTCCAGGGCAAATCCCTGAACGATCACGCGGCCAAGGACGTCAGGGTTCTGGTGGTCGGTAACCCCGCGAACACCAACTGCCTGATTGCTCAGCGTAATGCACCGGACCTTGATCCCAGCCAGTTCACCGCAATGACGAGACTGGACCACAATCGTGCGCTGACACAGTTGGCCCAGAAGACTGGTCAACATGTCACAGCGGTTTCGGGCATGACGATCTGGGGCAATCACTCCGCAACCCAGTATCCCGATATTTTTCACGCCGAGGTGGTCGGGACGGCAGCGTCGGATCTGGTGGACCAGGCCTGGGTGGAAGACGAATTTATTCCGACGGTTCAGCAACGTGGTGCCGCGATTATTGACGCCCGTGGACTCTCCAGCGCAGCGTCTGCCGCCAATGCCGCAATCGAGCACGTGAGGGACTGGGTGGCAGGTACCGGTGACGCTTGGGTTAGCATGGGTGTCTATTCCGATGGCAGCTACGGTGTTGAGGAAGGTCTCATCTATTCGTTTCCCTGCCGTTGCAAGGATGGCCAGTGGTCGATCGTCACGGGGCTGGCGATCTCCGAATACAGTCAGGGCAAGATGTCCGCGACGGAAGCAGAGCTGGCGGAAGAACGTGATGCGGTCAAGGATCTTCTCGGCTGACAGTTGCCATAGGTCTACAGGAGTGGCGTAACAGCGGCGGCTTTATCTCGCCGGTAGCGCGACCAGTAGCATCGCCTGCGACTCGCTATCATTGAGTGCGACACACGTGACTTTGCCAGGTAGCGCCACGGCGTCTTCAGGGCGCAGGGATGACCCGTCAATTCTGATGCCCGGTGTGATGGCCATGGCAAGCTGGTAGCGGGTTGAAGACAGTGTCGTATGGACGCCGGGACGGAAGATGTACCTGCGAACTTCGAATTCTTCGAACCTGCAGACCAACTCAGATCGAAGGCCACCGGTGTCTGAAAGCAATTTGATTTCTGTTTCTGGAACATCGGTCCTTGCGATTTCGAGTGCGTCGCGGGTGTCCCAGTGTTCCTGGGTGATGACCTCCTGAGCAAATGAGATGATCTTGCGCTCGTAGTGCGGTGTCTGGAATTCGACCACCCGGACGCCATGACGCAATGAATGCGGTACCCGGGTCGGTACCCCTACCACGTCGCCGACGCGGAGTGACTTTGAGTCGGTATAGGTCTCCGTGATCGCCCGCAGGTCCTGTTCCTCGGCTTCCAGCGTTGGAGAGGTTGCGCCACGATCGATCTGTCGCCTGACCCGCTCGTAGTCTGCGATTGCTTCACGAAATGAGGACAGAAAAGCCGAGTCGTCTTCAAAGGACGCACGTTTCTGCTTAGAAAACCCCATCCTTATCTGGCCAATGCCATCGGGCCACGCCATCGGGTTCACGTCCGTGACGACATAGACTTCCTGCTTTTGTTCGTGCAGCTCGAAATAGAGATCTCCCTTTGGATTATCTGGCGACGGCGACAGGATTTTCAGCAGTATCGGAAGGCGTGATGTTGTATCGAAGAAATCACCGGCAACGTCCAGCAACCAATGGAGCGGTGTGTCCTTCACATGACTGACGCCGCGTTCTTCGATGCCTGTCAGCCAGATCTCCTCTCCCCAGGGTTTGGGAATTCGGACACTGGTGAGTGGCCACGGTTCCAGTATTGAAACAGGTCGTATGCCCAGCCGGGTAGCTACGTCGGTCAGGGAGCGAGCTGTGCTCAAATCACCATTGAGTGCAGCAGCGTCGGTCATTACAACGGGCAGCGAAGGGTCGGCAAGGTCCGTGAAGACGGCCAGTTCGATCCGCCGACCAGCGTTGTGGTGTTCAACGATGGGGCATTTGAAGTGCACGTTGCATGCACCGGACTCTACCGATGAACCGGTTGCCCATGCGTGCTGGAGACGTTGAGGCGCGGGTACGTCGTCCAGATACAACTCGACGAAGGCGTTTGGGTGTACTGATGCAGTCATGACTGACACGCATTGTGATGGATGCGCGGGGTAACCGCCATGGCCGCGGACTATCTGGAGAGTGACCTCAGATACGATGTCTCATAACGGCTGGCAAGATCCGAGGGTGGCACCTAAGATCAGACGCTGAACATATGGCCGCGTGGCGACCTATGACCATCGCGCAACTTGACGAAGCGACTGAACATTCCTGGCAATCGCGTGACGTACATTTTGACGGCCGGTTCTTCGTCGGTGTCGTGACCACCGGAATTTGCTGTCGAACGCTCTGCCATGTTCGACGGCCCAAACCCGAGAACGTGGGCTTTTTCGAGAATGTCGCAGCGGCCCTGGCGTCCGGTTTTAGGCGGTGCTTACGGTGTCAGCCCGAACTTGACTCGGGAACAGCCTGGCGGCGGAGTGCGGGAATAGTCTCCGATGCGCTCCAACTGATTGAGTCGAGCCCATCCGATCATCAATCAGTGTCCTCGCTGGCAGATGCGCTGTCAGTGAGTCGTCGTTACCTCGTCAGAGTCTTTCAACAGCAGTTGAGAACGAGTGTTAAGCAGGTATTGCAGGCACAACGTCTCATGATCGCGAACAGCTGCTGGACAGGACTGCGCTCACCGTGACTGAGGTGGCGATGGCGGCGGGCTATGGAAGTGTTCGGCGCTTCAACGCTCACTGCCTGAGTGTCTATGGCCTTAGTCCAACCGCGCTGAGGAACGCGCCGGTTGGAAAACAGGGCGAGATAGAACTCGCGATCCCATACCGCGATCCCTATGACTTTTAGCGTGTTCTTCGGTATCTCGAGGTCCGGCCGATGCCAAATGAGATAGTAGTTATTGCGAAGGCGCATGGATACGCACCCAGCCTTATCCCACGGAAGGGCTTTGGAGTGTCGCCGGTGCAGGGATGACGATCCGAGTAAGCGACAATGTTTCCGCCGCGTGTCTGCGGTGTCAGATGACCATGCCTGAGGGAAAGGGAGGCCTTGAAGCGGTGCCGCAGACGATCGGTAGGGTACGCCGGATTTTTGATGTGAACGCTGATCCGTCAGACATTGCATCTGTGCTGGGATGTGACAGCGCGCTTTTGCCATTGATCAAGAGGATGCCAGGTTTGAGACTTTCGGGTGCTTTCGATCCGTTCGATTCTGCAGTGCGTGTGATTGTGGGTCAGCAGATCTCTGTCGTGGGTGCCACGATGGTGATCGGGACAATGGCTGACAGGGCGGGTGGGTTATCTCCGATGGCCTTTTTGTCGATGAATGACGATGATTTTCCGACGCCTGCGGCCCGGGCCGGAACGATCAGGGCCCTGGCAGAACAGGTTCTTGGTGGCGAAGTAAAATTCCTGGTGGGTAGCGACTCGTTGAGGGGATCCTTGCTGGCGATTCGAGGTATCGGTCCGTGGACTGCGGACTATGTTTCCATGCGGGCGGCCTCGAATCCGGATGTGTTCCTGGCCACGGATCTGGGTGTCAAAAAACGCGCGCAGAAGCTGTTCGGGTTTGATGGTGAAGTTGATCTGCGCACTCGCGCGGAAGCCTGGCGGCCCTATGGAGGTTATGTGGTCGTGCACTTGTCGCTGAATGACTAACTAAAATTAGTCCCCTAATAAGGAGAGATGAAATGGCAGGTCCCAATCCGCGGTGTCGCTACCGCTATATGAAGAGTCCGCTTGGTCGACTGCTGCTGGCTGGAGCGTCAGGTGCGCTCCACTACATCGGTTTTCCTGGGGGAAAAGGGGCGCTGACACCGGCCGAAGGGTGGCTTTCAGACGATGTGGGTGACGAGGCGATATTGACCGAAACGGCGGGACAGTTGAGCGAGTACTTTGAAGGACACCGACGATCCTTTGACTTGAATCTTATGCCCTTTGGAACGGCGTTCCAGAAAAGGGTGTGGACCGAGTTGAGTGCGATTCCGTTTGGAGAGACACGGAGCTATGGCGAGATCGCGCGCGCGATTGGGCAACCGGCCGCAGTAAGAGCTGTAGGTGCGGCCAACGGACATAATCCGCTGCCCATTGTTGTGCCCTGCCATCGTGTGGTGGGGAGTGACGGAAAGCTGACAGGTTTCGATGGGGGATTACCTGCGAAAGTCCATCTACTCGGCCTTGAGGGTGTGGATTGCGACATGGCCGGTCGAGTCGGTCAGCCGACGCAGCATCAGCTCATCTGACCGATCTGATCCGCAAAATGCACCGGGATACTCAGTCGGTACCTGCCAGCGAGAGAAACGTGTCAAAGTATCCTGGAAAGGTCTTTGCGGTGCAGTCTGCATCCAGGATAGTGACATTGGAGGTGGCGAATGCAGCCAGGGAAAATGACATCGCGACACGATGATCACCGTAGGGATTGATGTTGGCAGGTTGTATCACGCTGGGTGGTGAAATCGCGATCCAGTCGTCTCCGGTTTTGACTGACGCTCCCAGGCGGGTCAATCCCTCGGACATTGCATGCATACGGTCAGTTTCTTTGACCCGCCAGTTGTAGACGTTCCGGATTGTTGTCTTGCCTTCGGCAAACAAGGCAAGCGCGGCGACAGTCATCGCGGCATCCGGGATATGGTTGAGGTCCAGATCGACTGCCATCAGTGGACCGTCGCGGCTCACGTCGACATGATCATCATGCCGGCTCACGTTCGCGCCCATGGCTTCGAGGACGTCCAGGAACGCGACGTCCCCCTGCACTGATTGGTCACCAATGCCATTAATTCGGATGGTTTCTCCGGTGATGGCCGCAGCAGCGAGAAAATAGGACGCTGAAGAGGCATCGCCCTCGATGTGAAAATCACCCGGCGATAGATAATGCTGACCACCCGGGACTCGAAAGAGGCCATAATTTTCGTGGGTGGCATGTATGCCGAAACGGGCCATGATCGACAACGTGATATCCAGGTACGGTGTGGAGACCTGCTCGCCGGTGACGCTGATTGTGCTGTCCTGAGCGCAGAGTGGCAGCGACATCAGGAGCGCGGTCAGAAACTGGCTGGAGATGTTACCTGGGATGCTGACCTGTCCACCCCGAAGCGTTCCGCCGGTGAGCAGCAGTGGTGGGTAGCCCGTTTTCGCCTCATATTGAATGGTCGTGCCTAGACTGGACAGCGCATCGGCCAGATGCGCAATGGGTCGTTCCCGCATGTAGTCATCACCGTCAATGCGAAAGGTTCCTGGCGTGTGAGCTAGGGCGGCGGTCAACGGACGGATCGCTGTACCTGCATTCCCCAAAAAAAAGTCCATGTTGGTTGGTGATTCAAATATGCCTCCAACGCCCGTGACCAGGACTTCGTTGCCGTCTTCCTGAAGAGAGACGCCCAGTTGTGCCAGTGCTTCGCGCATTCGCGATGTGTCTTCGCTGACCAGCACGTTGTGCAGGCGGGTTGTCCCACTCGCGAGGGCTGACAACAGGAGGGCACGATTCGTGAGGCTCTTGGAACCGGGTAAATCAAACTCGCCGCCAAAATGGGACAGCCGGGGTAGTGTGATGGGTGTCATTCAGTAGATGTCTGGAGAAGTATTAACCGGGGTCAGTGTATCAAGATATTCCGAAAGGCCCGAAGCCAGGACTTCGAAGGGTTCTACACCCGGGTACTCGAGCAAAACTTCGCCTGTCCGGTTGTGGACGCTCAGAATGCGTTCCCCATCGGGTTCTGCAGTTCCAAAAAATATGGTGAAGTCATGTTTAAGACGACGCTTTTCCAGCGCATGCCCTATGAGGTTGGACATCAGACGCTCGTGGTCATCGTGGTTCCAGAGTTGCAACAGGCTGATATCCCTCTGCTCATCTCTCGCACCAAGGGAACCGCTCCAGAATGTTTGATAGTAGTCACAGATATCAGGGTGCAGCGTGACTTCCAGTGCCTCTGAAAGTCGTTCGAATGAGACGTTTGGTCTCTGTTCCACCGGGAACCAATAAGTGTTGCCCCGGGACTGTTCCTGTTCGCAGGGTGAGCGCCATTCTTCATCGAAGGGCAGAGTGAATCGCCCGTCTGCAACTTTCTGCAGATAAATTTTTGCGCGATCAATGAACGCGCGAAGGGCTTTGACTGTTGCTGATTCCTGCATCGTGCAAACGGCGGTGAACCCAGGCTGGTTGTTGAGACTGGATGTCTGGGGTGTCCTGTGTTGTGACTCGATCTGTACGGCGGTGCGATTATAGCGCAGTGATGCCCGTTTCCAGTGTTGTTCTGTTCTTGGCTCAGGGCTGTTCTGATCCCGCTGGACCAACGTGGTCCTTTTGCCTGCCTTCGCGTCTATGGTCGTCGCCCCTGTTTTTTAGATACCGGCCCTGCCGTCGGTATAGTTGTTTGGAGACGAGCTGTCGCTGCTCTGGCGAGAGTCGACCCAAAAGCGCAACCATGTGTTCATGACTCGCTCGCTGGTAGGCTTCATGGGCGCGTCTCACCTGTGTCAGGGTTGCTGATACCTGGTCCGGATCATAAGTTTCCGCGTTCAAGCCAGCTTCGAATGCCTGCTGCGCATCCCGGATGTCGCCTCGAAGCCTGCCGAGTTCTTCCCTGTGTTGTTCGAACAAAGGTCTCATACCCTCCCGGGTTTCCTCTCCCAGCGCCCTGTAGAGCCAGCGAGTACTGACCTCCGGGGTGATTGGCCGAACGTCGGGTCTCATGAACGAAAAACCGATAAACGCTCCGACAAACATCAGGTTCAGCGCAATCGAGACGATCAACAGTAACGTCATCCAGCGTCTGCGGGTCATAGATTATTCTCCATCTCATCCTGGCCGAGGTTCGTATAGGCATCGTCAACGAGGGCGATCAGATAAACCTCCTCGCCTTCATCTTCCGGAACGGTCGATGTTGGCGTCATCATCGTGGCACCGAGAACCGCACCTATCACGAGCGGGAGTCCTGCGGCTGTTGCGGAACGCATCAATGGACCCAGCGTAAGGCTTTGGGGCCAGATCCAGTCAATGAACTGGTCGAGTAACGTTTCGATGTCCGATGATGTGCGTCCTGCCGATCCTGATGCGACAGGAATCTGGTTGAGGATATCCTCTCGCAGCCGTGATAGATCTGTTGGCGAGGGTTCGTCTTCACTCGCCAGTCGTGCCAGTGCGCGATCAAGCGATTGTTCAGATTTCACCCAGCTTTTCATTGCAGGGTGTTCTGTCAGAAAAGCTTCTGCCTCTGCACGTTGGACTTCAGGCCAACTAGAGAACCGGGTGCCGTAGCGACTCATCAGCTGTCTGAATTCTGCCTGGTTCATGTCATTTTCCATACGTTCATGACTGTCCATTTGTCCAAGACTGTCCACCCGTTCAAGACTGCGCTCCTTTCGACGACACAGTCATCACACATGGACGCCTTCCAGGTTCTGTTTTAGAGCCCGACGAGCTCTCGCCAGCAACGATTCGAGCGCGGCAACTTTCACGTCGAGGATGGCTGCGGTATCCCGGTTGCTGAGCCCCTGGTGGTAGCAAAGTAGCAGCGCGCTGCGCTGTCTTTCGGGTAACAGATCCAGCGCCAGCCGCACCTGGTCTGATGTGATGTCGGCCCGTAGACGTTCATCGGGTGTGTCATCGGTTTCCTGACCCTCGTTGATGATGCTGTCCTGGTCCGTCGGATCCTCTTCGATAACCCTGCTGTGCTTGCGAAAATAATCAATACACAGGTTGTGGGCGATCTGATGTAGCCATGTGGTGAGGCGGGCCGTCTCCGGATTAAACCGACCTGCATCGGTCCAGACCTTTGCAAAGACCTCTTGCACCATGTCGTCGGCATCGATTGACTGATTCATCATGCGACGACAATAACTCAATAGCGGGGCAAGGTAGGCGTCGACAACCTCGGCGAAGGCCGACGGTGCGTCCTCACCTGAGCGGGCAATCTTCTGCATCAGTGTGGCTTCCTGATCGCGGTCCAAAGGTGCTCCGTTTGACGATCCCAGAGATACGGTAAAAAAGTGCGCCCCCTTTGTCGAACAGGGCGCACGGCACAGTTTAGAACAGGCGATGGTGTTTGCGTCTGGGTCGGATTTCATCGCGCGTTATACCGCCGCTACCATCCGCATCCATTTGGGCAAACAAAGTCTCGTTGATCTCGTCTGCCGAGATCGCTCCGTCGCCATTGGTATCCTGTTGGAAGAATCGTTCTCGCATCCTGGCGTGACGCTCACTTGAGCGCGCCAGCATTTCCGCCTGTCTGGCCTCGAAATCCGCATCCAATTCGTCTGGCGTGACCAGACCATCACCATTGGTGTCCAGATTCGTCACCCTGTTCTCCGCAGGCGAGCGAAATTCATCTCTCGTGATCTCACCGTTGTCATCCAGATCCAGGTTTTTCATCATCTTGCCATGCATCATCCGGTCTGGCCCACCGCGATCGTCAGCCGTGGCAGGTAAAGTCAGCAGTGCTGCGGAAAGCACCATCAGCGCGGTCGGAAGTGTTCGCATCTTCATCATTAAGTCCTCGAAAGTATCAGTTTTCAATCACGCGTACCGGTTACGCTTACTCCTTGTACGGGAGTGATTGCACGATCTGTCGTCGTCAGAGTGTTCTTTTTTAGAAGGGCTTGAAGACCGCCAGCAGGACGATGGGAACGAGCAACACGAGCCCACCCTCGTTGAATAATCTGAGCTGCAGACTGCTGAGGCGCAGTGAGCCACCACTCTGCATTCGACGGACCAGCAACTGGCAGATCATCAGATAGATGATCAGGCCAATGACAAAGCCAAGTTTCGCCAGCACCCATCCCCCGCCAAAGAACCATCCAAGCCAGAGCCAGATGCCCAGAGTAGTCCCGATCACCGCCATGACCCACGTGAATCTAAGCAGTTTGTTTGCCATCGTGACCAGGCGATGGACGTCTTCGTTTGCGTCCAGACCCTCCTGGTAGTGGACGAGTATTCGCGGTAGGTAAAACAGACCCGCCATCCAGGCCATGACAAAGATAATGTGGAATGTTTTGACCCAGAGCATGCTGTCCCGTTGAGTGGCCCCCTTGTATTCGTGTGTCATCTTAGCGCAATCGGGCGGAGGGACATCGGTAGATCAGGAATCGTGCTGTCTCGGTCTTCCCGTTTCTGCGAGACTAGTGCGCTTCGATTGAAGACGACGGCGTGCATGACGGGTTTCGAACTGGGGGTTTTTCTGTTACTCGTGGCGTTTGCCTCGTTTATACAGTCCGTGACCGGTTTTGCACTGGGTCTGGTGCTCATGGGCGTGGTCACCGCGTTGGGGCTGGCGGACATCGTATTTTCAGCAGCGGTGGTGAGTTTCATCGCACTGGTCAATTCCGCAACCGCTATTCGTACGCAATGGCGTGGTGTTGATCGCCGAGCGCTCGGTTGGCTTGCATGCGGATTTCTGCCGCTGACGGTAGTTGGCCTGGCCCTGCTTGACTACCTTTCCGCCTCTTCAGTGGCGCTGCTGCGGCTGATTCTGGGGGTCGTGGTGGTGGTCGCGGGCGGTTTGTTGCTGATCCAGCCTGGACAGTTGTCGCAACGGTCGGGACCGTTTGCGTTCCTGTTGTCCGGTTCTGTGGCGGGCGTCATTGGCGGAATGTACGGTGCTGGTGGAGCGGCGCTGGCCTACCTTATGTACCGACAACCAGACCCTGTCGCGGTCATTCGGGCAACGCTCCTGTCGTGTTTCGTATTGACCTCGGTCATGCGTATTGTGCTGATGTTGGCGGCAGGTCACGTGGATGAGACCGTGTTGTGGACGACCTTGCTGTCATTGCCGGTTGTGATTGGTGTCACGATGGTGACAACCCGCTATGCCGGTGCCATCCCAGATTTACTGGTGAGGCGCGCAGCGTTTCTATTGTTGATAGCGACCGGACTGGGATTGGTCATACATGGGTTGTGGGAGCTGGGGGACTGAGTATCTGGTATGACCCGTGACCACGGGTTTGTTGAAGTCGATGCTACAATGCGCGTTTTCCCGAGCCTGTCCGTAGGGATTGATGACAGATTTTGACGACATTCGACCTTACCTCGACCATGAGGTGCCGGACGCCATGCATCGTCTCCTGCGAGATACCGAGTTCCTCGATTTCATCAGTAGACACCTGGCGCCCAGAATGCGCAGGGTTGTACCTGGGCTTGTTCGTTTCCTGGTCAGTCGATACCTGATCAGTCGGACCCGTGGGATCACAGATATCGATGGACTTCAGCGGTATGAGGCCCGCTACGCACGGTCCCTGGTGGCACGAACGACCACGTCGCTGACTGTGTCCGGGCTGGATGATCTGCCCAAAAACCATCCACATCTGTTTATCAGCAATCACCGGGATATCGCCGGAGACTCGATGCTGCTGAACTATGTCCTTTTTCAGGCAGGCCTGGGTACCGTTCACATCGCGGTGGGTGACAACCTCGTACAACGCCGGTTTGCGACGGACCTGATGCGACTCAATAAGAGCTTTTTCATCAAACGATCGGAAACCGGCGCGCGCAAAATCTACGCTGCCATGAAGCAATCCTCGGCCTATATCCATCACGCGATGTCGGAAGGAGATTCCATCTGGATTGCGCAAAGTGAGGGTCGAGCAAAGGACGGCCTGGATACCACTGATCCTGCGGTGATCAAGATGTTTGCCCTGGCACACAACAAGCGGCCGTTGTCTGAGCTACTGCCGGAGATCAACCTGGTTCCTCTGGCCATCTCCTATGAGTATGACCCCTGCGACATGATGAAGGCGCGTGAACTCCATGAGATTGAGCAACATGGGCACTATGAGAAACCACCCAACGAAGACCTGATTTCGCTGGCGACAGGACTTGGTGGGTTTAAAGGTCATGTACACCTGGCTTTCGGAACCCCGATATCCGGTGACCTGGATGCAGATCAGATCGCCACAGAGGTTGATCGTCAGGTGGTTGCGGGACTCAAGGCGTACCCCATCAATCACTGGGCTTTCTCGGAACTGGCAGTTCAGCACGGAGGTGAGTATGCAGAGTTTTTGCCAGCGGCTAACGCTATCAAGTCGTCAGTGAACGATGGGGTTGCAGAGGAACGCTACCAGCGATGCCCTGAAGCGCATCGACCCTTCTGGTTGGCATCCTATGGCAATCTGTTGCTGAACAAAGGTCGCCAGGGGTTGTTGGATGGTCCATAAAACGAGTGATCAGGGCAACAGCCTCTAGTCGTAGATTTCAATCGCTGGTTCAGACAATCGGGCCCACTGCTCCTTGAGCGAGAGAAGGTGTTCCGACCAGAAACGTTCACTATCGAAGAACGGAAATGCTCTGGGAAATGCTGGATCGTCCCATCGTCTTGCGATCCACGCGACGTGATGGATCATTCGGAGAGCGCGGAGCCCTTCGATCAGCTGAAGCTCTGCCAGGTTGAAGTGATTGAATTGTCGGTATCCGCGCAGGATGTGCATCATCTGGATCTGTTGTTGCTCACGTTCACCTGACAGCATCATCCAGAGGTCCTGAATGGCGGGTCCGGATCGAGCATCGTCGAAATCAACGAAATGAGGCAGGTCGTCCCGCCAGAGTACATTACCCATATGGCAGTCGCCATGGAGCCGCAGGATGTTGACATGAACGCGGTCAAAGAGGGTCGTCAGATCTGAAAGAATGCCTTCGTACAGGGACTCAAAGGCGGGCATCAACTCAGATGGAACATAGCCCGCGTTCATCACCGCGTCGCGTGCGTCCAGTCCGAACTCCTGAACACTGAACTGTGTTCGGTGCTCAAACCCGCCTTCTCCTGCCACTGCGTGGATACGGCCAATATGGCTGCCGAGGATTCCCAGCGTGTTCAGATCGTCGACAGCGGGTGCCCTTCCGCCACGCCTTGGGGACAACGAGAATCGAAAACCCTCGAAATGGTGTAACGTCGTGCCGTTTATCTCAAGGGGTGGTATTGCGGAGATATCCGAGTCTGTCAGCAACTGGGTAAACGTATGTTCTTCGAGGATCTGCGCATCAGTCCAGCGGTCAGGGCGGTAGAACTTACCAATCACAGGGTCACTATCTTCAATCCCGATCTGATAGACACGGTTTTCGTAACTGTTCAGCTGGAGGATACGGGCATCACATCGGAATCCCGTCGACTCGGTGGCATCCATGACAAGATCAGGTGTAAGCCGGGTAAACGGGTGCGCGGCACTGTCAGTCGAATCGCTGGTCTCGTCTATCATGGGTAATGTGATCAACCGGTGGTCAGCCGGATGAGGTATCTCTGATACGGGAGATGGCGGCGTCGATCAACCGACCTGCGATTGAAACCGCCATCGGGCGATTTGGCAGGTCATCGATATCGAACCAGCGGGCGTCAGCAATTTCTTCTTCCTGCAGCACTATGTCTCCAGACTCGTACTCAGCATGAAAACCAAGCATGAGAGAGTTTGGAAAGGGCCAGGGTTGACTACCCTGGTACTCCAGGTTCATGACATTGATACCGACTTCTTCCTTGACCTCACGATGGACCGCTTCCTCAATGGACTCACCGGGTTCTATGAAACCGGCGATGGTGGAATAGAAGTCTCCCCTAGACTGGGCGTTTTTTGCGAGCAGAATCTCCCGACCACGACGGATACAACAGATGATTGACGGTGACAGTCGCGGATAGAACATGCGCCTGCAATCGGGGCAGCGCCTGGAACGATCACCTGAGGATCTCTCTGTTTGTTGACCACACTGGCCACAGAAGCGGTGGTCGTTATCCCACTCAACAATCTGTTTTGCTTTACCGATCAGGTTGAACACCGGTTCTTCCACCCGTCCCAGAAACGCCCAGAGATTGTCGAATTCATAGCCATCGGGTTCGTCCGACTCCGGGTCGATCTCGTTGGCAAACACGGGGATTGTCCCCACCCGCCCTAGGAAGTGCTGGGATACGCGTTCGACATCCAGCCAACGCCATTCATCCTGGTCCAGCGGTCGCCAGGTGCCTTCGGGCGTGTGGCCAATAATCTCACCGTCTGACACGACGATGTGAAAACTCTCGTCAAATTCAGAAGGAGCGTGGTCACCGCTGACCAGGTCGCGTTGCAGATCAAAAGAATGCCAGTCCATGGTCGGGACTTTACCTGCAAGCAACGTTGCTTTGCCAGTCGACATGCTAGCTTTTTCCGCGAGGCCTCCTGGCGATAACAATGACATCAACCTGTCCCGTGCCGGCATTCAACAGGCATCCCACAAGTGCACTAATGGTCGCACCGGTCGTCACGACGTCGCCAACGACGGTGATATGGGGTGATTGGGTCAGCGTCTCCGCTCGGAAGGCATCAGGCAGATTGGCGAGACGTTCGCGACGGGACAGCTGTTTCTGAGATGGGGTACCTTGGATGCGCCGACAGATACCGGGCCTGCAGGGGAGACTGGTGTGGTCCGAAAGCACATAGGCGATCTCAAGCGCCTGATTGAACCCACGCTGGCGAAGTCTGGATTTGTGCAGCGCAACGGGTACGAACATATCCGGCAGCGTCGGACTCGTGCCAAGCCAATAGCGCGCCAGCAGTTTGGAGAGGACCTTGCCATGACTCAATCGTCCGTGGGTCTTGAAAATGGGGATCAGTCGGTCAAGGGGCCGGTCGTAACGGACCCGCGCATACAGATGGGTTCATGGGAGGCGATGGGTGCGACCCTGCAGACAGATGGGCCGCATGTCTGGTGTTTGTTGATCATCTTTGA
>CENZ01152456.1_pt1 | contig 22378 bp, 25 predicted proteins | sample 361341 | NCBI WGS metagenome assembly CENZ01 (sample SAMEA2619782, study PRJEB7988) | marine metagenome | biome: marine biome (ENVO:00000447); feature: deep chlorophyll maximum layer (ENVO:xxxxxxxx); material: "saline water (ENVO:00002010), including plankton (ENVO:xxxxxxxx)" | depth 50 m
TGGGTATTATCGGAGCTACAACTGGCGAGGCTACCGGCGACGGAACTAACGGCTGAGCCGAATTAACTGGTTGAGGCGGGGTAACTGGTTGAGGCGGGGTAACTGGTTGAGGCGGAAAAACTGGTTGAGCCGAAATAACAGGCTGGGGCCTTTTTACGGGCGCTAACGGCACCACCGCCTCAACAGGGACTGTCGGTTGTACCGGCAGCTCCAATGCTTGGGGAGCCATCGGTTTATTTAATGGCTCGCGGAATATGAGGTTTTTTTGGGGGACTCGGGCAATAACTGAGGAGCGATTTTCAGGTACCTCAGGTGGTGAACTGTCTTCAATCAATGGAGGCGAAGGGATCTCTGGAAGCTCGGGAATCAACTCTGGTAATATTGGTTCAACACTCATTTTTGGCTGAATATTCTGAGGCACTGGTGAAGGTGTCGCTGGACGCGAAGGGATAATTGGTTCGACTACTTCCTCGGGTGGGGATTTTATCGACTCAATAATTTTCGGGGCAGAATCAATCTGAACCGTTAAAATATCGCGTTGATCTTCAATACGCGCCGCAAATTCAGGCACAGTCACTACAACAAGCACATGGAGCAACAGTGAGCCCAAAAGTCCCCAGAGCATACCGCCATTGTAGCCATTTAAAGTTCCTACAAACATATACCTATCAAACGTCCCAATTACTTCTCACTTTAATCCCAATCCGCACGACTTTACAGGTTTAAACTAATGATAATCATGAGAAGGATTTGCTGAATTTTCTGCAGAGCATCTCTAGCAACCGCGTCACAATCTTGTTGTCATGGGACTTAAGTAACAAAAAAGCTCACTCTGTGAGCAATGAAACTGTAGCGACATGACGGCTGGTACGCAACTGATAAGGTTGCCGATCGGTCTAGTTTAATTTTTTTTGGAGGTATTTAACATGTGGACAAAGCCTGAGTATACCGAAATGCGTTTCGGTTTCGAAGTCACCATGTACATCGCAAACAGATAATTTCTGTTTCGAATGTATGTGAAGGAAAGCCCCTTATCCAGGGGCTTTCCTTATTAACTTAAGAATTAGTACATGTATAAAAGGTAATACTTATGAGAGTAAGAGTTCTCGGTTCAGCGGCCGGCGGCGGATTTCCACAATGGAACTGTAATTGTCCTAATTGTGACGGCTATCGCAAAGGAACGATTAATGCCACGCGCCGCACTCAGTCTTCGATTGCAGTGAGCAGCAACGATGTTGACTGGCTTTTGTTTAATACCTCTCCGGATATTCTTACTCAGATTCAAGAGTTTCCTGAAGCACAACCAGCACGATCAATCCGCGATACCGCGTTTAAGTCAATTGTCCTTCTAGACGCCCAAATAGATCATACAACCGGTTTGTTTATGCTCCGAGAATCGAAAACGCCTTTAAATATCTACTGCACAGATATGGTTTACGAGGATCTCACCACCGGAAATCCTATTTTCAAAATTCTAGAACATTACTGCGGCGTTAATTGGCATCAGATTCATACAAACGAAGACAATTCATTTCAACCGCAAGGCATTGAAAACATTCGAGTAAAAGCAATCCCACTTTCAAGTAAGGCACCACCTTATTCACCACACAGACACGATCCTCATGAAGGCGACAATCTAGGGATCTTACTTGAAGACATTTCAAATGGAAAAAAGATATTTTACGCACCCGGTCTTGGACAAATAGAGCCTCATATTAAGCCTTACATGGAAGCCGCTGATTGCCTTATGGTGGACGGAACCTGTTGGACAAACGATGAGATGAAGTCACTTGGAATCGCAAATAAAATGTCGCTTGACATGGGCCATCTTCCCCAATCTGGACCAGGAGGAATGATCGAAGTACTAAGACCTCTGCCAGCCCAAAAAAAAATACTCATTCATATCAACAACACTAATCCAATTCTGCAAGAGGACTCTGAACAACGCCAAAAACTCACTGAAGAGAAAATTGATGTTGCTTATGACGGAATGGATTTCGTCGTCTAACTCATTATTTAAAGTTTCAAAAGAGGTTTGCTGTGAGCACACAAGACAATAGCCCGTGGTCAGTTGAAGAATTCGAACAAAAACTCAGGGCGAAAGACAAGAGTTACCATATTCATCACCCCTTCCATATTGCAATGAATGGAGGCGAATGCACGAAAGAACAAGTGCAAGGATGGGTTTTAAACCGCTTCTATTATCAAATAATGATCCCCATCAAAGATGGCGCAATTTTGTCAAATATGCCTGACAAGGAGCACCGAAAATTGTGGATTCAACGAATCCTTGATCACGATGGCATTGATGACGACGAAGGTGGAATTGAGGCGTGGATTGCACTGGGTGAGGCTGTCGGTTTAAATCGGGAGGAATTGGTTTCTCTAGAACATGTCACACCGGGTGTAAAATTTGCAGTTGACGCCTATGTTAACTTCGCTCGAAAGTCTCCATGGCAAAAATCAGTTTGTTCTTCCCTCACCGAATTATTCGCACCAACAATTCACAAAAAGCGCTTGGATTCGTGGCCTGAGCACTATCCTTGGATAGAGCTTGAGGGCTACAAATATTTTCGGAAGCGACTCTCTGAAGCAAGAAGAGATGTCGAACACGGATTACGGGTCACCTTGAGCCACTTTAAAACGCGAGAAGAACAAGAGGAAGCGCTCAGTATCTTACAATTCAAAATCGATGTATTGTGGACGATGCTGGACTCGATACATGTCACTTATGGCATAGGTCCTAATCGAGTTGGCGCAATAGAGAGAATGGAAAAATGAGCGACGGCACCTTAGTAAAAGACAAACTTCTATCGCTTCAAAAACAATTCAGGTTTCAATGGGAACCTGCGCAGGAATCCTACGTATTATTATATCCGGAAGGATTGATCAAACTTCCTGGTAGTTCTGGAGAGATCATGAAACTAATTGATGGATCGAAGAGCGTTGATATGATTGTCGCTCATTTAGAGGAACAATTCCCAGGGGTTGACCTCAAGGACGACGTTTTAGACTTTTTGGAGCACGCATATGGAAAAAATTGGATCCTTACCGATGATTAAACCCAAAGGACCTTTATGGGTTAACGCGGAAATCACATATAAGTGTCCGCTTCACTGCGTCTTTTGCTATAACCCGCTTGACTACGCATCCACGTTTAAATCTGAACTATCAACCGAAGACTGGTTAAAGGTATTTAAACAATCCCGTGATTTAGGCTCAGTCCAATTGGGGATATCTGGTGGAGAGCCACTCATGCGGGACGATGTAGAAATTATGGTCTCTGAAGCAAGTCAGATGGGCTACTACGTCAATTTATTAACCTCAGGAATTGGACTCACAGAGAAGCGGATTTCAGCTTTCAAAGAGGGAGGGCTTGGTCAAATTCAATTATCCTTTCAAGATTCCACAAAAGAACTCAATGATTTTTTATCAAGTACCAAAACGTTTGAATTAAAATCCAAAGTCGCAAAGCTGATTAAAGAGCATGATTACCCTATGGTGCTCAATGTTGTTTTGCATCGTTTGAATATCGACCACATCGATCAAATTTTGGAAATGGCCGAGGCTATGGGAGCAGATCATGTCGAGCTAGCAAATAGTCAATATTACGCCTGGGCACTGAAAAACAGAGCTTATCTTATGCCAAGTGAAGAACAGTTACGGAAGGCTGAGGAAACAACTAATCGCTTTCGCGAAAAAATCGGCAATAAAATGAAATTATACTTCATTGTTCCAGATTACTACGCGAACAGGCCAAAAGCTTGTATGAATGGTTGGGGCTCTGTGTTCTTAAATGTTGCGCCAGATGGTCTAGCGCTACCCTGCCATGAAGCACGAATGTTACCTGGCTTAACCTTTCCAAACGTCAGAGACCATGATATGGAGTGGATATGGAATGAATCTCCAGCATTTAACGCCTACAGAGGCGACTCTTGGATGAAAGAACCGTGTCGTAGTTGTGATGAACGAGCTACAGACTTTGGTGGCTGTCGATGTCAAGCCTTTCAGTTGACAGGTGATGCGGCAAACACTGACCCGGTTTGCGACAAATCAGAGCACCACCATATAATCACTGAACAAATAGAGCTTGCACAGAAACCTCAGCCACCAGCGGCGGATATTAAACCAATTATTTTTTATCGAGACGATAAAAACTCCAAGGCGTTGATTGAAGAAAACACCTAAATCGCAGCGTAAGTAAATACGTTACGTTGCAAGAAATGTCGGCCTAAAACCTATCGAATGATCCTTGCAAAAAACATAACAAAAAAGTACGGTGACCAAACAGCTGTTGATGAATTGAGTCTAGACATCCCACAAGGGCAATTTTTTGGGCTCTTAGGTCCGAATGGATCAGGAAAAACAACTTCAATTCATATGCTATCGACATTGATTCAACCCACCAGCGGTTCAGTCTATGTCGATGGAATAGATGTACAAAAAAGTCCACGAACAGTTCGGAAAAACATCGGTCTTGTATTTCAAGAATCGGCGCTAGATCGAACGTTATCCATCGAAGAAAACTTATATTTCTGTGCAGGCCTACATAATCTTAGCAGGCAAGTAGTCAGCACAAGAGTGGATACATTATTAGAACTTTTTGAACTTCAATCTAAAAAAAATAATGCTGTTGGCAGCCTCTCAGGCGGTATGCGTAGAGCGGTTGACATTATACGTGGTGTACTCCATGAGCCCAAAGTACTATTTTTAGATGAACCTACTGTCGGTTTAGATCTCCCCAGTCGGCGCAGAATTTGGCGTTTCATTAAACAACTTATTGATGAACAACAGCTAACAGTTGTTCTTACGACACACTACCTTGAGGAGGCGGCGCCTTGCGATAACGTTGCTTTTATAAAGGAAGGAGAGCTTGTTTCGGAGGGGGCTCCAGAAAGGCTAATTGAACAGCTTGGGAAAATAATCATCGAGATCAACGGGTCAAATGTCAACGAATTCGTCAGACAGCTTGAGCTCAAGAAACACGAATATATGATTGAGGGAGATTCGCTACTAATTCGGATTAGAGATTCTGAGACAGAAAAAGTAGAGTTGATACAGAATGTCCTGCGTAACCAAGCAGAAATAATAAGCGTACGAAAAGCTAATTTAAATGATGTCTTTCTTTGGATATCAAGTAACGATCACGGGTTAAAATGATGTTCATAGCATTGAAAGTAGTACTTGACCGAGAACTCAAAAAAACCTTTCGTCAAAAATCACGGCTACTGGCTTCAATGGTTAGACCGCTTATTTGGCTATTTGTAATTGGCGGCGGCGTTGGCTCAATCATGCCTGAGGGTAATCAACAAAACTATCAAGATTCTATTGTTCCCGGGATTTTGGGAATGACTCTTTTGTTTGGTTCAATGCTGTCTGCTTTAACAACTGTATACGACAAAGAATCGGGCGTTATGAGAATGCTCATCATCTCACCGATGCCAAGCTTTGCGGTGATTCTCAGCAAACTCGCTTCATCCACGTTAGCAGGACTTGTACAAATAGCCATGCTTTGTGTATTACTTTTTGCCTTGCAAAAATTGCACTTTAATCAAATAAATTGGATTCTGTTTATATTTGGGCTTGGCCTGACTGCTATCGCGTGTTCAGCACTAGGACTCATCACCGCAGTCGTTTCAAAATCACTTGATAACTTTGCCGCAATAATGAATTTTGTCATCTTTCCGGTTTTCTTCCTCAGTGGTGCGTTATACCCTGTTGATAATTTGCCTGCGGTCCTTCACTGGATCGCAGTTGCCAATCCATTTACTTATGGAGTAGATCTCATAAAACACTCGATCGAAAGCACACAAACTCAAACAGACTTCCCTCTACACGTAAATACTTTAGTTTTGACCACTTTTTCAATAGGAGCTATCGGGTTCGCTAGCTGGAAATTCACTCAAGAGTCCACATTAGCAACTCTTATTAACAAGCTAACGAGTGGAAAAAGATAATATAAAATAATTAAAAACGAATAATCGAGAAGCCTTTAGTGTTGATGGCCATCCGTTTGATGGGCGTGGCCATGAGACAACTCTTCTTCCGTTGCAAATCGAACGTCATGAACTTTGCACTTAAACATCAAGCCTAAACCGGCTAGCGGGTGATTACCATCCACGACGACCTTTCCATCCGCAACATCTGTAACACGAAAAACTGCTTGCGACTTAGAACTCTCATCATGACCTTCAAATTCCATACCTATCTCAACAGTTCCTGGAAATTTTTCCTCAGGCTCTAGATGAACAAGTTTTTCATCATAGTCTCCAAATGCTTCCTCTGGTTCGAGCTTAATATCGACCGTATCACCAAGCGTCTTTCCGTCAAGCGCCTTCTCAACAGCTTTAAAAATACCCTGGTACCCACCATGAAGGTACGCGATCGGCTCCGAGGTTTTTTCAATTAACTCGCCATCTAAATCAAATAATTCGTAAACCAAAGAAACCACAGTATTTTTACCAACGTCCATAAAAAACTCCTAAACAAATAAATCTAAGCTAGTAGCATACAAAATAAACGCTCCTGACACATAATCAACCATTAAGATAAACTTTTTCCGACTTATATCCAGATCACCAGCACTCTATGAATTATCAACAACACCTTGGCGGACTGACCGCACGCACGTTCTTGAGAGAACATTGGCAAACGACACCATTACTGATTCACAGCGCAATCAATACACGCGACTGGTCCTTAACTTTAAATGATTTAATAGAGCTATCCCAGGACAAACGGTGCTCAGCCCGTGTAGTCATAAGAGATGGGGCTCAATATCATGTGAGTTATGGGCCTATTACAAGACGCGCGTTAACAAAACTACCCAAAAAAAATTGGACCTTATTGGTACAAGGCGTCAATTATGCACATGATGGTGTAGCTAAGCTTCTCGGTCTTTTTTCATTCATTCCGTTCGCAAGACTTGATGATGTCATGGTCAGTTATGCGTCTCCGGGGGGCACTGTAGGTCCGCATTACGACTCTTACGATGTCTTTCTCCTCCAAGGCGCTGGAGTCCGTCAGTGGCAGGTAGGCAGGCCCCGCTCTCTGGACTTAATGCCGAACCAAGAAATACGAATACTGAAATCATTTGTACCAGATGGAACCTGTCAAGTACGCACTGGCGACATGCTCTACATTCCACCGAAATTTAGTCATCACGGCGTAGCTATCGAGCCATGCCTTACTTATTCAATAGGATTTCATTCACCAAGTTACGATCATATAAAAAGCGAGTTTCTTCATTATCTGGATCAAGAAATCGAATTACCCGGGTTGTTTACAGACCCCAAACGGAGAGAAACGACAACACCAGGACTAATCCCTAGTGACCTTCTTCAATCAATTGAACAAAAAATCTCAAAAATTAGTTGGTCCCCTATGGACATATTGAAATTTACGGGTGAATTTCTAACGCAAGTCAACAACAATAACCTTGTTAACGTAAAAAAAATGGAATCAAAGACTAGATTCCTGTCCCAATTAAAAAATCGTTCGTATCAAATCAATGCCAATATAAAATTTCTATACCGAGAAGGCCTCGGATTCATAGCTGGTGAGGCATTTCCCATTCCGAGATCCGAACAGGCGATGTTCAAGTCATTTGCTAATCTTAGGGAAATTGAGGGTAAAAACATTAAATCGACTTCTTTTTTTGCGCAGACACTATTCAAATGGGAAGTACTGGGGTATGTAAAGAAAATCACAAAGCGAAACTAATTTGGTAAGCCTAGCGCTCGCCAGTCCACACCCAAGTCTTGCGTCGCAATATCGACGCGCTCTTCATTCCACCCTAAGGATCGAGCAATCATTGCGCGCACCAAATCAGGATCATTATTTTCTTTCGACAAATGAGCTGCGACCACATATTGAAGATTAGGCCCCTTAATGCACTCTAACAAGTCAATTGCTTGAGTATTATTGATATGTCCAAATCCTCCGGCAATTCTTTGTTTTAGTGCCTGAGGATACCTTGAGCGACTCAGCATATCCTTATCGTGATTGAACTCGATAAATAATGCAGAACAACCCTTCAATTGCCCTATCATGTGAGGTGTAACCGAACCACAGTCGGTCAAAACTCCCAACTTATTATCACCGCATAAAATCGCAAATTGACTGGGCTCTCGCGCATCGTGAGGAACGGGGTAAGGTTCAACTATTAAGTCTTTAATTCGGAAAGCGGCATATCCTTGGATAAGCTCGACGCTCAACTGTCCCTCCAAAGAAGGACTCGCTAAAAGGGTACCTTGCGTACAGTAAACAGGTATTGAGTATTTATGTGAGAATCCGGCGACACCCCCGACATGATCTCCGTGTTCATGGGTGACGAGAATCGAATCAATCGTAACGGGATCAATATGAAGTCGCTCCAAGCGACGTTCAGTCTCTTTTATGGAGAATCCACAATCAAGGAGAATTTTCGCTTCATCAGATACAACGACCAAGCCATTCCCCTGGCTACCACTGCCAAGGGAAGCGAATTTAAGAGTCATTAAATTTTCTATATCTATCCGAGTTTTTCTTGGAGAACCATCAAAATTCGTTTTGCTGTGTCCGCCCGAACCTCTAAACCTGTTTCATCAAAAATCATCACCATACTGCTTTCTGCATCTCCACTCACTGATATCTGGTAAACGGCTGTCTCGGTGATCTTGTCATCCTTCCAGAATTTAAGACGCTCCAAACCCCTCTTAACCGCTCTGCCATCTGGATCATGGTAGCGCACAAAATATAGCCCTCCCTTCTCTTCTCGGCTTTCCACCGAGGCACCAATAGAGAGAAGAACAATACCGACTCTATCCCAAACTTTGGAAACCGAGTCAGAAACTAATAGGGCATGTTTTGCATTAGGCAAATCAACCGCAACGATAGTTGAGATTGGTTCCAATTCATTCGAAATACCGCTTGCAGCAACTCTCTCTTCTGGCAGCCCAAGGTACAACATTAACTCGTACAACATTTTAGCCTCAACATTAGGATCTCGAGGCAAATCCACCCAAAAAACTTCTCGGTTAACCGGATTAGAACTGACAACCTGTTTTTTCCCCTCATGACTCATGAAGATTTCAGTTCCACCGTTTTCCACGCGTTCCACGCGTGTCCAAAATTTATCTCTCTCCGGAATCGAATAAGCTCCAGGAAGTATCTTTTTAACGAGCGCTTGAAATTGGTTAACGCTTCTTTTTGAAGTATCTTCAGCCCAATCTGTTTCGATTATTCCAGTAATCGGTGATTGATCGGCGATCAAAAAGCCTTTAGCCATCCAGAACTCCGTAATGACAGGCCATATCTCCTCTACGGGACGATCCACAACTAGCCAGCGATACGTACCCTCTCTGCCAATATTGATATCAGGTACTTGAGGTAAAAGATTTGTAGTCTTACTTGCAGCGCTCGTTTGATTTTCTTGGGAATATTTCGAAAAGGTTGCTTCACTCCCTCCCGGAATATCATATCGCTCGCTTTGCTCTATCGAACCTAGCTCCGGCGGTATCGCGAGCGGCTCTGTTCTTGCGCCAACGCCTGAAGACTTATAATCAACTTTTCTCTTTTCAGAAATCGTATCGCATGCTCCGAGGGCAAATGCTAAAACTAATGTTAGCAAAAGCCTGTGAAAAAAATGAAAATCCATATCTACATTACTCATCATTTTGTTGAACCGTTTAACGTTAGCTACTTTATTCAAATCTTAACTCCTGCATGATCGAGAGAATCAAGTACCGGTTGGTGAAATTTCTCGCCTAAATCTACCAACGGAAGTCTGATGCCATTTTGAATTTTACCCATCCTCTTCAATGCCCATTTCACAGGTATGGGGTTCGCTTCAATAAAGAGATTTTCATTTAAAAGTGAAATTTGATGATTCAGTGACCGAGCCTTTTTAAGGTCTCCTGCCACCACAGCTTCACAAACATCCTGAACCTCTTTTGGCACAACGTTGGCGGTGACCGAGATCACACCTTGTGACCCTAACATCATAAGAGCCATAAATGTCGCATCGTCCCCACTGTAAACAACGAACTCCTCAGGAGTTTTGTTAATCAATTCAGCGCCTCTAGCCATATCTCCAGTGGCGTCTTTAATGCCAATTATATTATCGATTTCGGCGAGCTTAAAAACAGTTTCATTCTGAAGATCAGCGACCGTCCTAGACGGGACGTTATACAAAATATGAGGCATATCAACGGTTTCGGCTATTTTACAAAAATGCTGGTATAAACCCTCTTGATTCGGCTTGTTGTAATAGGGCACGACCGATAGACTCATGTCCGCTCCAACCTTTAAAGCATGAGCTGACAATTCAACAGCTTCAGCAGTAGAATTCGCTCCTGTTCCTGCAATGACAGCGACTCGATTCGATACATGCTTCACCGTATATTCGATTAACGTCGCATGTTCATCCACGTTTACGGTTGGCGACTCTCCCGTCGTACCCACAACGACAATGCCACGCGTCCCACAATCGACATGCCAATCGATTAGATGCCCCAAAGATTCATAGTCTAAACTACCGTCCTCAAACATCGGGGTCACAATTGCAACCAGGCTTCCGACTAACATTGATTCCTCCGGATCTCTAGAAAATTGATACATAAATATATAGCGTATTCTACCCTAATCACTCATCTAAAAAGGCTACTTCAGAGTAGTCACTGTTTCCAGAGACAGCACAAACCCTTTGAACAAGAGCCGGTTTGGGACTGCTGATTCTTCCAGCCTCGTAGATTAAAATGTGAAGTTTTTTATAAGTCACGTCGATTAACTCATTAGGTCGCAACAGAAAATCTGGATTGCTTGGTCGACCAAAACGCTCATTACCCAACATGAAAGTTTCATAAATCAAAATTCCCGACGGAGAAAGCGTGTCGACTATATTTTCTAGTATGGGACGGTAGAGATAATTCGTCACTAAAATGGCATCATATGTACGGTCTGCAAACGGCCAAGGCGCCATCTCTAGGTCATACTCAACCGTATGGATTCTCGGAAGCGACGATATTTTCGACAGTGCTTCTGGATTTTTATCTAGAGCGGTAACATCATGTCCTTGGTCAGCAAAATAACGTGCATGTCTTCCTGACCCGCAAGCCAAATCAAGGACACTGGACTCTGGCCTTAGCAGCTCAGAGCATCGCTTGACCCAGACGGATGGATTTTGACCTTCATGCACGTTGATAACTTTCGATGAATACAAATTTGGAGGACAAAAAGCTGAAATTTGAAGTCGATGGGGGTATTATAATCTACGTTAAATAGTTAAACATCTATTTTAATTTGGCAATATCGGTTCGAGGCATACCATACAGTCGCTTTATTTCGCATTACCTCGTAATTTATTAGTTATGCAAACAATGTACTTTAAAAACGTATCAAAACGTTTCGGTCATTTGTCTATGACTATCGCTGCATGTTTATTACTCTGGGGATGCAGCGCCGTGTCTGTTTTAGCACCAGTTGAAAATACAGCAAGTAACGGCGTAGTTCGTTTTTATCAAGGTGGTAACTCACTTAAGATTCAAGTCTATCTTAAAAACTTGTCACCACTCACCGCTTACACCCTCAGAATTCATCAAGTCGGAGATTGTCGCGACCCTTTAAAAGGTAGTATCGGAGAGCCATTTGACCATACAACCTACAACTTTCAAAAAGAACCGATTGAAACAAAGCAGATAGGTAATCTAGGTGACGTAACTGCTGACGAAAATGGCTCCATTGAATTCCACTTTACAGTTTTAGGGTCTAAATTAACCGGACCGCGCAAGGACAGCATACTCGGAAGATCCCTAATCCTTACAGCCAAAGGGCAGGATGAGACTGCGAGTCGACCCATTGCCTGCGGTTTAATAAGCAAAAACGCCACACTCTAAATTAGACGATGATGGTTCCCGTATTAGTTCCTGGAGATCCATTTCCTCCTACCAATAGCGCACTAAAAGATCCGGACGGTCTACTGGCCATAGGAGGTGATTTGTCCGTGAACACATTAATGCGCGCTTACAGATCAGGTATTTTTCCCTGGTTTACCCGAGACCAGCCAATTCTCTGGTGGTCGCCCGATCCCAGATTAATACTTTTTCCAAAAAATTTCAAAATCTCCCGATCACTACAAAAAACATTACGGAAAAACACATATCAAGTCACCACCAACCAATCTTTTTTATCAGTAATAGAGAAATGTGGGCCGAAAAGACATAGCGACTGCGAGAGTTGGATTACTGAAGAAATGATAGTCGCATACACAAAACTATTCGAGCTTGGGATCGCCAAATCAGTCGAAACGTGGTTGAATGGAGAGTTAGTAGGTGGATTGTATGGGTTATCTATAGGGCATGTATTTTTTGGGGAATCTATGTTCTCCATAGCACCGGACGCCTCTAAGGTCGCTTTAGCAACTTACATTGACATTTTACTCAACGAGAATGTATCCATGATCGACTGTCAAGTATACTCTGCACACCTCAGTTCTTTGGGCGCCGAGAACGTTGATCGGCAAACATTTGAAAGAATGCTTTCAGAATTAATTCCTTCAACAAAGACAGCTGAATGTAGAAGTGTGTAGTCATGAGCAACTTTAGAGATCTACCTATTAATCAACTACAATTTTATGCGACCGCTCCGTATACGTGTAGCTACCTATCCAACCGTCTCGCGAGATCGCAAGTAGCAACCCCCAGTCATAAAATAGATGCTTCCATCTATTCAGACCTTGTGCAAGTAGGCTTTAGACGAAGTGGCGCATTCACGTATCGTCCAATATGCGATTCCTGCTCGGCATGCGTTCCAGTCAGAATAGATACCGAAAACTATAAACCCTCTAGATCACAAAAAAGGGTAATAACGCGGCATGCCCACCTAACAAACGACATAGTAGATTTGAAAAACTCAGCAGAGCATTACGATCTTTATCTGAAATATCAGAGCGCGCGTCACAGCGGAGGAGGCATGGACCAGGATAGTCGGGAGCAGTACCGACACTTTTTACTTCAAAGTAACGTAGAAACAAAACTGGTTGAATTTCGCGACTCAAACACTGTCGTAGCTGTGAGCATTATAGATATTCTCGAAGATGGATTATCATCTGTTTACACCTTCTTTGATACCGAAAATAAATCAGCCAGCTATGGCACGTACAGCATTTGTTGGCAGATCGACTTATGCAAAGAAATGGGACTTAAGTACCTATATCTCGGTTATTGGATCAAAGAAAGTAAAAAAATGTCCTACAAAACTCACTTCCATCCATTACAGGGACTTATTCAAGATCGTTGGATACCGCTAGAATCATTGTAATTTTAGAGATACATGTCTTCGACCTTTTACAAAATCTCAAAAAAAATCCTCTTCCAACTGGACCCTGAGAAAGCCCATGATCTTGCGCTATGGAGTCTCAAAAATTTAGATGCGTGTGGCCTGTCGCTGAACAATAAGACAATCGTGAACACTCCTACGAACGTAATGGGTTTAACGTTCAGGAATCAAGTAGGTCTTGCGGCAGGGTTAGATAAAAATGGAGACTTTATTAAGCCATTACAAAACCTTGGCTTCGGTTTTATTGAGCTCGGGACTGTTACCCCAAAACCACAACCTGGAAATCCAAGACCTCGGCTCTTTCGCGTTCCAGAAGCGGACGCATTAGTAAACCGTCTAGGCTTCAATAATAAAGGTGTTGATTACCTAATCGAACAAGTTAAAAGCGTACAACGAGATTCGATCATCGGCATCAATATTGGCAAAAACAAAACAACGCCAATTGAGGATGCTCACCACGATTACGAGTACTGTTTGCGAAAAGTTTATCCTCTGGCAGATTACGTAACGATAAATATTTCCTCACCCAACACGGAGAATCTAAGGAGCCTTCAAAGAAGTGATAATTTACACATGCTCCTCAAACGCATCAGCGCTACACGTGAGGCGCTTCGGACTTCCCTTGGAGTCATGAAACCTATTGCTATCAAGATTGCTCCTGATTTAGATGATTTTGAATTAGAAAATATCGTAGAAGCTGTAAGAACCTATGAATTTGATGGCATTATCGCTACTAACACTACAACACAAAGACCCCATAGAGAATTCAATAATTTGTCTGAAACAGGGGGGTTAAGTGGCGGCTTATTGACCCAAGCATCTACTCAAATAATTCAAAAGCTTTCTAACTTAACGCAAGGCTCGATACCCATTATTGGCGTCGGCGGCATTCTCAATCGGCAAGATGCGCTGGATAAAATTAGCGCGGGCGCCTCACTTGTGCAAATATACTCTGGTCTAATTTACAATGGACCCAGGCTAATCAGGGATTGTGCGCAAGCGATTTCACTTCTTCGGCAACCTGGTAAGTAACAGACGGGCAAACCTTCTACATACATATGGCCTCAAAAAAAATTGTAGACAGTATCAACGGTATATTGCCCCAAACGCAATGTCAGAATTGTGGATATCCTGACTGCTACACGTATGCAGATGCCATATCGAAATCTAAAGCAAAAATAAATCGATGCGCACCAGGCGGCAAAGAAGTCATCCGAGATCTTGCTGAATTAATGAACACCTCTATCATCCCACTCGATAAAGATATTACGGCAACAGATCTTGAGTCAACTGCATTAATTGACGAGCAATTCTGCATAGGTTGTGCTTTGTGTATTGATGCGTGCCCAATTGATTCCATAATAGGCTCAGCAAAAAAAACTCATTCGATTTTAAACTCACTATGCTCAGGTTGTGGGCTCTGTCTTCCGCCTTGTCCGACTAGCTGCATCGAAATTGTACCTCTTGATAATACCTTGACGCGAAATAAGCCTTCAAGCCTTCAACTTATAGAGCTCGATCAAGTCTCACGCTCTGACCTCTGGAAAAATAGATACAAATCTAAGCAATCACGACTCGCAAAACAGAACTTGGAGATGAGTAAAAAAACTCCTCAAAGCAACCAAAATTCATCAAATATTAATAAGATCAAAAGGATCTCTGCCGCTATGGATATCGCTCGAAAGAAACTTATGGAGTCCTATCCCAATTAAATAAATACGATAATACTCATGAACCTATGAACCGGAATAATCGCACCTTAATCTTTAAAAGGTTAGCCGAACAAAATCCAAATCCTACGACCGAGTTGATTTATGAAAGTACATTTGAACTGCTGATCGCAGTAATATTGTCAGCCCAAGCGACAGATACCAGTGTTAATAAAGTCACAAGACGTCTTTTCAAAATTGCTAATACTCCGGACTCAATATTAAAACTCGGGCTGAATAGCCTTACAGAGAAAATTAAAAGCATTGGGCTCTACCGCAACAAAGCTAAAAACGTTATTTCAACTTGCCACCTATTGATCGCCGAATACCACGGAGAGGTTCCGCGAGATCGACTTGCACTCCAATCACTCCCCGGCGTCGGCAGAAAAACTGCAAATGTCGTGCTCAATACGGCATTCGGAGACCCTACGATTGCAGTAGATACACACATTTTCAGAGTCTCAAATAGAACAAAGCTCGCACGAGGGAAAAATGTTGATGAAGTGGAACAGCGTTTATTAAAAAATACTCCTAAACAATTCTTAAGGAATGCACATCACTGGATTTTATTACATGGTCGATATGTCTGCAAAGCCAGAAAACCAGATTGTGAGTCTTGCATCATATTGGATTTATGCGAATACAAAGGTAAATTGATCTAACGAAAAAAAAGCCCCGAAAATCGGAGCTTTCAAGAACTACCTTTAACTCATAGGCCGTTACTTTGGAACTGACAAGGTGCTATCCTGAATTTCAAAGTATTTACCCAATGCTTCCATCTCCGCTGCTGAGAGAGCACTCGAGAACGCTGACATGACAGCATTATTACGAATTCCAGTTTTATAATCCATCAAAGATTTAGCTATGTAGTCCGCCTTCTGCCCACCTAACTTCGGTGCTCCTAAAACCATAGCGTTTCCATCCACACCGTGGCAACCCACGCAAACTTCCCCAACAATCTGAGCGGCATCTCTCGGCGCACCATCTTCCGCCTGAACAGACCAGCTAGAAAAAGCACCTATTACACAAAAAAACATAACCAATCGGTTGAACATATCCTTCAACTCCCCTTAACTGAAACTAACTTAAATTTTTAGTAATAAACCTCAAACCTATTAATATTTTTAGTCACCCGAGTAGTAAGCTGCTAAATCGTTTATATCTTGATCGCTTAAATTGGACGCAATCGCGTGCATGGTCTCATTAGTTCGATCACCGTCTCGATAGGCCTTTAAAGCAATAACTAGATAATCATAGTTCTGCCCTCCAATCTTAGGCACAGAATAAACCGTCGGAAAGGCTGTTTTGAATCCGGTAATACCATGACACCCTTGACACTGCGCATTGAGCTGCGCGCCCGCTTCTGGGTCACCAGCGGCGAATGTGGTTGACGCCGCGGAGAGCGCTACAAAGCCCACTACCCTCAATAAATTAGTAATATTTTGCACGTTTCAATCCCCTGTAAAATTCGCAGCAAAACTGTATCGGATACCCTCCCGTGAGTCAATGGCCTGCAGCCAACGGTCACAGTCGATCAGCTCCAATTTCTAAAGAATCTGTGAAAACAGTATCATGCGTATCTTCGGCGCGGACCGATAGGGTTCCCTCAGACTGTGGAGAAAAGTAGAACTTAAATATAGGGTTATCCGATAGAGAGAAGTTAATATCACCGCTCATAATTGATTTTCCATTGTACTCAACCGCAACTTTATCAATAAAACGTGCGGCATACCCAGGTTCTAGATCTGACGCGAGAGTAGATTCATTCGGATGTTTTATTTGGAATTGGACTAAATTTGGCTCGTTCAACCTTATTTGATCGTCCATACGAAATCGCATTTTTCCTAGTAACGGATCATTGGCGTTTTTACCTGAAGGCGCTGAACAACCACCAGCCACCTGAACCCAGCGCTGGTCCATGTAAAGTTCACCCGTGTTCGTTTCGACGATTGCGCGAATAAAACTAAATTTCTCAAAACGCAGGCGAGTTTCTAGCTTAACCTTCCCTGCCTCTGGTTTAAACCTGAAGACGCCTGCAGTTGGGATTGGATTTCGATCAATAACCAGATACAGTTTTTCTATAAATTGTTCCTCTGTTTGGTCCATAAGAGCATTGACCATGATCGGCACTGTCGAGGAGTCATCTAACTTCGTATTTAAGTAAAGCGCTAATACATCATCACTACCATCTTTTATCTCTCGCTCACCAAACATCAGTTTTTTTATCATAATCCACTCAGGGATACTCGTATGATCTGGCTCGGGGAACGGCGTCGCAACGGCCAGCTGACTGAACAATAAAGTCATCCCCAAAAACGTTAGTATCTTTTTACCAAAATTCATAGTTTTTATCCTTAGTCTTCCCACTCTAAATCAGTATAACTCGTTGTTACATTTCTGCGGTGATAGAGCTCAAAGTTGTGCCACTTATCGCGCTCGGACCATCCTACAGTATTTACAGCATCCATCAGTGACACGTCGTTTTTGATCGCCGCCCGCACTTCCTTCAGCAAAACCCCGAGATATCCTCGTTGCTCACGCAGTAATATATGCCATGGTCGATCCAGCGGTCCATGGCCGACAACATAATGCTTAACATCAAGATTCTGAAGCTCCTCTAGCACCTCATCATACTGCCTTATGTTTGAGTCTAGTATTGGAATATGCTTGGAAAAAACAATATCTCCGGCCCAGAAAGTCCCGGTCTTTACATCAGAAACACTCACATCATGATCAGTGTGTGCATAGTCCCAAGATTTAATCTCAACCAATCGATTACCAAGATCAATAGAAAGAAGGCCGTCCACTGGAGTGATCAATGTTGCATCAACAGCATGATCATCAGTGTTACTGACTCCTAAATACTGCTCCAACGCCTGCAAATAAAACTTTGACCGAGTACGTATTTGCTTTGGTAGCCGATGATGGCCGTATACAATTACCGAATCATCTTGGATGAATGCATTGAGACCAAGCAAATGATCTGGGTGTACGTGCGTAATAATGACAGCACAAATCGGTAAGGATGTGACCCTATGAATGGCTCTTTTTAACGCTAACCCAACATGCAAAGAGCTACCGGCATCAATGACGGCAACACATTTATCTCCGACGATAAAGCCGATATTTGCAATATCACCCCGATTATCTGCACTGTGTGGCGGGAAAAGACCAACATGCACAAAGTTGCCGGCCGCGACCTCTTGAAGCTCATAGCTCGATGGCTCGTGCATATCATGGGCGAATACTAGTCGGCCTGCCATCAAATATACAAGTAGAATCTTTAATATCGATGTTGATTTAAGATGAATTGAAATCATAAATTAACGACTTTTGGCTTAATTATAAGAGGCGATGGATTGCAGCCTAAAAAAAAGAAATTCTTTGGAGGAGTGAAAAGAAAATTTAATCTCGTTAAATGTCGAGTTTTAGTTGTAACATTAATTTTTCCTTTCTGCACCGTATCAGCTGAAATCCTGAAACTGGAACAAAACGTATGGACCCTTTTAGGGGATGGATACAGCATTAATGCCGACAATAAAGGGAGAGTTACAAACATAGGATATATCGAGACGAAAGAAAGCGGCATCATAGTCAATACCGGTATCTCACACAATCATGCCAAGCAAATAATGCTAAAGATCAGTGAAATATCGAACAAAAAAAAGTTAAATGCAATCATCACCGAGGGTACACAAAAATTTGCCCTTGGAGCGTTAAGTTTCGAAAAATTCGGGGTGAAGACCTACGCCCACCCAAGGGCTACCTCTCAAATGGCTCAACGATGCATCTATTGCATACAATATCTAGAGGAGGCTCTTGGTAAAGAGGAAATGGAATATACTGGAGTTGATTCGCCAAGAAATATTAATCTATTGGATCTAACATCGCATGGTTCTATGAGCGACGTAATAGTCATTGATCACGGCGATACAAAATCATCAGGCTCCATAATGGTTTACCACACTCCATCTGCAGTACTATTTGCTGGTGACATAGTTTTTAGTCGGGTAGTTCCCAATATTAAAGAGAGCAACCTTGTTCAATGGAAAAGATCACTTAAACTTCTTCGCGAATTACCTATTTCCGTTATCATTTCCGGGGTTGGGCCGAAACTAAAAAAGTCAGCAATAGACGACTCTCTAGACTACCTTGAAGCGCTAGACGTCGCGACTAAACGGCTCTATGAAGAGAACCAAGACCTACTGAGTGCAACAAAAAATGCAGATCTACCTCAGTTTTCAAATTGGAGCCTGTACAATGAGCGTCACTCAAACAACGTAATGTATCGCTATCTTCAAATAGAAGAAGACGAACTAACCATCAAACAACAACCAGAAATCCAGAACTAACTCTATTTAGGTAAGGCCTACTGGCAATTACGATTAGACGGATCTGAACTGCAGACACAATAATTATGGGTAATCGACTTACGAAAATTTATACCAAAACCGGAGATACTGGTTCAACCGGACTCGGGGACGGCACAAGAACATTAAAATGCAGCGATCGCATCGAAGCAATTGGAACGGTTGATGAACTGAACTGCATTATTGGAGTACTTTTATGTGAAGCGCTTCCAGACGAGATATCTGAGTTTTTCACCAAAGTACAACACCAATTGTTTGACCTAGGAAGTGAACTCAGCGTTCCAGGTTATATCGCATTATCAGATGAGAGCGTATCAACAATCGAAAAAAAGCTTGACGCTATTAATCAGCATTTAAGCCCACTAAAAGAATTCATATTGCCAGGTGGATCCCGCCCAGCTGCACTATGTCACCAAGCCAGAGCCGTTTGTCGTCGCGCTGAGCGGTGTGTAATCCGCTTAGAACAAAAAGATCACGTATCAGAATTCTCAAGAAAATATCTAAACCGCCTATCGGATTACTTATTCGTTGCCTGCCGATCAATCAATCAATCATTGAACGTCAAGGACGTGTATTGGGCAAGTCATAGAACTCAAGGCAAGTAAGATGTTATCTTTACATATCATCTTAAAATGCTACAATTTTGGTACACAGTATCTCAAGACCATCTAAAAACCGCGGACTAAGACGCATCAAAAGGTCTGGATCAGATTCAATACTCTTCAAAGCGATAGAGCGATGAAACCAGCCCTTAGAGCTCGCTTCCAAGTCGTCAGTCAGCTCTAGACCGGTTAAATTTAAAATCAAATCAGCCTCTGATAAGAGCATAGTCTCGATAGAAATAGAGCCTGCAGTAAACGGATATTTTTCTCCAACGTTAGTGACTCCGCAAAGCTTAAGTGCTTCGTTAATATAGTGATCGTGGCCGATAGTAAAAATTGGCTTATCCCAAATTTTGATAAAAACTTTTCTTTCATGATCGAGATCTCTCTTATGATCAAAGCTCGAAATTCTATTTTTAATAGAAATAATAAGCTCATCAGCAATTTTTTCTGTTCCGAAGAGCCGACTGACCACAGCAATTTGATGTTCAATATCACTAAGATTACTCGCCGAAAAAATATGCACTGGGATACCGAGGCTTTTCAGTTTTACTATATCTGGCCTCCGGTTACCCTCTTTCCAAGCCAGTACAATTGTCGGCTCCAGATTGATGAGTGCTTCAAAATCGATTCCATTAAATCCACCGACAATCGGGTGCTTGGTAGCCTCAACTGGATAATTAGTTCCTGCCATAACGCCTACCACGTACCCACCTGCACCAGACGCGTACACAATTTCTGCTAGATGGGGAGATAAGGTTACAATTCGATGCGACTTACCCGATTCATCCTGAGCCAAAGACTCCCGCGTCTCACTGAGACTGACACCAAGAGTAATAAACGCGAAAAAGAAAGATAGTATTCTCAATCTTATCTACACCGATCAAGAAAAAACCCTCGAGATCGAAAACTTCTCATGAGAGATCTGTGCCACCCACTGTAAGGCCATCAATACGTAACGTAGGTTGCCCAACTCCTACCGGAACGCTTTGACCATCCTTGCCACATGTACCTACACCAGAGTCAAGGGACATATCGTTACCAATCATAGATACCCGGGTTAAAACATCTGGACCATTGCCAATTAATGTTGCGCCCTTAACAGGCCTGGTAATTTTTCCATCCTTTATAAGGTAAGCTTCAGAGGCAGAAAATACAAACTTACCACTAACAATATCGACCTGACCGCCACCAAAATTTGTTGCGTATATCCCATTAGGAACAGAGGACAAAATCTCGTCTCGCTCCATCGTTCCATTGAGCATGTACGTATTTGTCATTCTAGGCATGGGTACGTGAGCATAAGACTCACGGCGTCCGTTGCCCGTAGGTGGCACTCCCATCAATCGCGCATTTAACGTGTCTTGCATGTAACCGCATAAAATACCATCTTCAATCAGCACAGTTTTAGCCGTTGGCGTACCTTCATCGTCAACAGAAAGCGAACCTCGTCGGTCCGGAATGGTTCCATCATCCACCACTGTCACACCTTTCGCAGCAACACGCTCACCAATACGTCCTGAGAAGGCGGAGCTACCTTTTCGATTAAAGTCACCCTCCAACCCATGACCAATTGCTTCATGCAATAAAATTCCCGGCCAGCCTGAACCTAAGACAACCGTCATTTCACCGGCGGGCGCAGGTCCAGCATCCATATTGATTAGTGCCTGATCGACTGCTTTTTGCGCATAATCCTTTAATCGCTCATCGTTAAAGTAATCGTAAGAGAACCGGCCACCACCACCAAATGAACCTTGTTCTCGGCGGCCTTTATGTTCAATAATTACCTGAATAGACAAACGAATCAGAGGTCTAACATCGCTAACGATATGCCCGTCAAGCCGGGTTACTAAAATGGTATCGTGAACAGCCGCCAAATTGGCAACGACTTGGGTGACTCTCGTGTCAATCTGTCGCGCATAGCCCTCTATCTTCTCCAAAAGACGTATTTTTTCTTTATTTGAAAAACCGAGTAATGGATCTTCGCTGGAGTATAGAGGCGGCGATACACTTACTCTCGTTGGCATTGCCTGCGTCGTGCCTTGATCAGCAATCGCTTTTGTTGCGTCTAAAGCCGAATGAATCGCCGGAATAGAAATCTCATCGGTATAAGCGAACGCAGTTTTTTCATCAACGATAGCGCGAGCACCTACGCCTTGGTCAATGTTAAAACTCCCAACTTTGACGATTCCATCTTCAATGGACCATGATTCCGATCGACTGTACTGAAAATACAAATCTGCGTAATCAAGTTTCCGAGTTGCAATGCGGGAAAACAAATTAGGCAATGCATCCAAACTAAGTCCTCCAGGACTCAAAATAACTTCACTCGCATGCTCCATATTTCTATCGCTAACATTCATATTTCTTTTACCACTGGTTT
>CENZ01115349.1_pt1 | contig 22377 bp, 23 predicted proteins | sample 361341 | NCBI WGS metagenome assembly CENZ01 (sample SAMEA2619782, study PRJEB7988) | marine metagenome | biome: marine biome (ENVO:00000447); feature: deep chlorophyll maximum layer (ENVO:xxxxxxxx); material: "saline water (ENVO:00002010), including plankton (ENVO:xxxxxxxx)" | depth 50 m
TTCTCACGGTATCCGGCAACGCGGAAACCTGTTCGGGCGGGATGAATGACAGGGACTGCGGTAGATAGAATCCCAGCAGACCGAACGCCACCCAGCATCGAAATCTTCTTACGTGTCTAAACAGACGTCTTCTACCAAGCATGTTGGAAATCCGTGCAACTGGTACATTTAACATGATCGATGGGTCGCTTTTTCGCATACCGATTCACTCGATACTTCTGGGTGTGCAAAACACCCAGCGTTGAAACCGGCTCCCCATCAACAAAACGAGGTCTGTACTTTATCCTCGCCATCCGCAACCGAAGTGGATTCGCCTGACGTATCGGAATATTACCGCCTACAGTTTCCACGTTCCTCACGCGGCCATCTACCGTCACTGTATACGAAACCTCTGAAAAGAGTGACTGGTCACCTTCAGCCACTAGTGGAGGCACACGTATGGGAAAAGGACTCTCGCCCAATGCCACATCAGTCAAACGAACCGGTGTCCCGAAAAGTTCCTTACGCGCAAGCTCGGAGTCCGGATCGCGGGCGATCATTGCCCATGCTTCGCGATACAACCTGTCCGCCCGGCCATCGTTCCACATATTGAAGTAGTCGGCGATTTCTACACGTGCTGCAGCACGGTCTGCGACTGTCGCGTCTGACCCGGCAACAAGAATCCTCTCGACCTCTCTTACAACTTCAACTGCCCTCGCTCGGGATGACCGATGCCTGAGCAGTACCTCCGCATATTCCCTCATCGGTTCAATCACGCGAGGATCATCCGAACCATAGGTCTTTTGCATGAGGCCAATCGCACGTTCATACAGACCGTGACATTCCGTCCGGTAAACACGGCGTCTGTACTCTTTGAGCAGAAGGTGCGAACGAACGTTGACCGCTCTTTGGTCAAGGTACCGCGCAAGCCGCAATACCGAAGGAACCACATTCGGGTCATCCTTTCCGAAAGCGTCTTCATGTATTCGAAGGTGGTATCGACGTTGCTGGTCTCGCCGCACCACGGAGATGCTCTGTTTTAAATCCGTGAGATCCTCCAGGATGGCGATCTGCTCCATGGTATAAACCCCATCTTCCCGATGAGCGATGTTTTGCGCTCTCAGTAAGGCCTGCTCTGCATCTTCATCAAGCCCGAGCGCGTTATAGGTCTGTGCCAGTCCATGAAGTGGTTCCACCAGCGCGGGATCGAATGAAAACTCGCTGTAGTACGAGACCAGTCTCGTGTAATGCCTGAGCGCAGCGGTGAGGTTTCCGGCCTGGTGATGCAGACCCGCCACAAAACCGCGCAGCTTGCGTACCACCACGTCCCTGTCGGACAACGTTGCGCGCGCATCTAGGAACAGTGCTTCTGCCTCATCAGCCGCAACATCGAACTGACGACCGTCAATGCTGGACTGTACGTTTTCGTAACGTGTCTGTAGAGATGATGGCAACGCCTGAACTTCTGCAGACAACAGACCGGCACTGCACTGTATCGACAGCACCAGACCCATGATCAGGTTGCCCACTCCAAAAATAACCCGGTGATGGTTCACTGGGTAACCCATCAACACCATCCTGCATTTGCCGCTATCAAGGGGTCCATTATGGGATTGATCGCTACCGATGGGTCAAGTCTGGAAAGACAGGAAGGACCTCATCAGTGAGGCCAATTGGGCATATCGGGATACTCCCAATATAACCAGGGCTAGGGCTATTGCGTCGTGCTGCGGGGTGTTGGCGCCAGCCGGGTCACCTGGATATTGGTCACATCCATCATCTCAGGGATCTGTGGACCAATGTCATTTCTCCATGTATCGCTTTCGTAAACCGCCTGATAAAGCCGCTTGCGGTCATCCTCCGATTCAAACCGACGCATCCAGATATAAACACTGTCATCTTCTTCGGCGCGAAAACTGGCGGTGATCACCATCCCCTGCTGAACCTGAAACGGGATGATCGTCGTCTCCATGAAGTTCACCCAATCGTCCATCTTGCCTGGCAAGATGCTGTATTGCCGTAATTCGTAAAAGGCCATCTCAAACTCTCCCGATCATTTTTTCTGATTCAGTGAAGACTGAAGCTCCGCGAATCGTTTCTCCAGTCGCTTCGCCTGCTTCTTTGAAACACCACCCAGTATCTCTATCGCATGCCGAAGACGAGCCCGCGACATATCAGGTCCCAGCAACACCATGGAATCATACAATGGAGGCGATACCGGACGACCGGCGATGGCAACAAAAACCGGAAACAAGAGGTTCCGAATCTTCACATCCAGAGCTTCCGCCAATCCTGTGATCGACGACTCAATGGTGTCTCGCGCCCAATCATCTTGACGCTCAAGCATCCAGTCAATGAACTGTAGCCAATCTCGCATGTCTTCCTGACTATTCTGTTTGTAATCAAAATCCGTTTCATCGATATCCGGCATCCCGGATGCCAGATACCCAGTCATGGGTACAACGTCCGACAGCACATCAATGCGCTCCTTGATGATCGGTAGCACCGCCAACAGATTTGATCGATTCAACGCCCAGTCAGACAATCGATCAGCCACCTCTTCGTAGGACAGAGATTCTCTGAGCCATCGGCCGTTCAGCCAGCGAAGCTTATCCACATCAAACACCGGTTCACCCAGGGAAATGCGATCCACGTCGAAGGCCTCATACATCTCATCCATCGAGAACTTCTCTTCACCGTCAGGCATGCTCCAGCCCAACATCCCCAGGTAGTTGATCATCGCTTCCGGTAAGAAACCCATCCGTTCGTAGAATCGGATACTGGTCGGATTTTTACGCTTCGACAATTTGCTCTTGTCTGGATTGCGCAACAACGGCATGTGTATCAACTCCGGCATTTCCCAACCGAAGTACTCGTACAGCAGTTTGTGTTTGGGAGCAGATGGGATCCACTCCTCTCCCCGAATGATGTGCGTGATACCCATGAGGTGATCGTCTACCACCACCGCTAGGTGATAGGTCGGAAAGCCGTCAGACTTGAGCAGCACCTGCATGTCCACCTGCGCATAGTCGATACTGATTTCGCCGCGAAGACGATCATTGAACGTGCAATTACCTTCGTGAGGCACCTTCATTCGCACAACGTTTTCCTCACCGGCCGAGAGCCGTCTTTCCGTCTCCTCCCGGGACAGAGACATACAGTGTCCGTCGTATCGGGCAGTCTGTTTCGCAGCAACCTGAGCCGCACGCATCTCTGAGAGCCGCTCTGCGGTACAAAAGCAATGGAAGGCGTGTCCATCTTGTACCAATTGATCGACGTGTTCTCGATAGATCGATAGTCGCTCGCTTTGCCGGTAGGGACCGTGCGGTCCACCGCAGTCGGGCCCTTCATCCCAGGTTAGACCCAACCAGCTCAGCGAAGACAGAATATTCTGTTCCGACGCTTCGGTGCTTCTTGCTACATCCGTATCCTCGATGCGTAAAACGAACTGGCCGCCGTGCTGAAGTGCGAGCGCACGGGCAAATAGCGCCATATAAGCGGTACCAACGTGGGGGTCCCCTGTCGGGGAAGGCGCCACTCGGGTTCGAACAGTCATGTCTGGATCATCACGCGAGATAAAAACGATCGCATCATACACTATCGGTTTACGGGCATAGAGGCAGATCGAACTGTTTCCGATCCGCAAATCCCGAGTGCTACACTTCGCCTATGCAGTCCGCCGCACCAGATTCACTCAGTGTTGCCCCGATGATGGGATGTACCGATCGACACTGCCGGTACCTGCTCCGCCTCATCTCACCCAACGCGTTGCTCTATTCAGAAATGGTCACGACCGGCGCGTTGCTGCATGGCCGAGCTGACCATTTCCTGCGCCACCATCAGGACGAGCCGTGTGTCCTTCAACTCGGAGGCAGCGATCCGCTTGAACTCAGTGAATGTGCCGGGCTGGCAGAAAGCGCGGGTTACCAGGAGGTCAACCTCAATGTCGGTTGTCCCAGCGACCGCGTTCAGCAAGGCGGCATTGGAGCCTGTTTGATGGCGACACCCGAAACCGTAGCTAACTGCGTTACGGCCATGGCAAAGAAGGTCAGTATTCCTGTTTCCGTCAAATGCCGGATCGGCATTGACCATGAGCCCACATACGCTCAGTTCCGAGACTTTATACAACGGGTGTACGACGGAGGCTGTCGATCTTTCTCAATCCATGCACGCATCGCGATTCTGTCTGGTCTGAGCCCGAAACAGAATCGGGAGATCCCTCCCTTGCATTACGACTTCGTCTATCGCATCAAGGATGATTTCCCCGATGCCCGGTTTACCCTCAACGGCGGCCTGAAGACCCATGACGATGCCCTTGCAGAGTGGCATCGCGTTGGCGCGGTAATGATCGGCAGAGCGGCTTACAACAACCCGTTTCTGCTTGCCGAGCTCGACGCGACCCTGTTTGGCAGCAAACCGGCCGACAGGCACCAGGTCTGGCTTGCCTACCGAGACCATATTGCATCAGAGCTGGCGGCGGGCGAGAATCTCAAACACTCAGCAAGACATCTCCTCAGTCTCTTTACAGGTCTATCGGGTGCCAGAGCATTCAGGCGAGGTGTCAGTGCGCAAATGTACGATGACGAGGCAGATCTCGACGTAATTGATGAGGCACTGGAAGCCTCTGGCGTTCTGATCGCGCTTCAGTCGCGGCCCTGGACAGACAGTACCGACTTCAGTCGGTCCGAGACTGCACGGGCCTAACCAGGGAGCACCTATGATCGACGACATCCGCAAGTTCTTTGCCGAGAAACTGAATCCACCTGAGGATGCGTCCGAAGAAGAGCGACGCCTGGGTATTCAATATGCGACTGCGGCGTTGCTGATCGAAGTTGCCAAATCGGACTTTGATCAGGATGAAATGGAGCGCGCGCTGATTTTTGCCATGCTGAAGGACACTTTCGAACTTCTGGAAAGTCAACTGAACGAATTGGTGTCGCTCGCGGACAAGGCCACCCAGGACGCTCACGACTTCTACCAGTTCACCCAACTGGTCAACGACGCCTACAGCTACGGCGATAAAACCCAGTTAATCATGAACCTCTGGCGGGTGGCCTTTGCTGATGGCCGAATCGATCGTTACGAGGAACAGTTCATACGCAAGGTCTGCGGACTGCTGCATGTCTCTCATTCAGACTTCATCAAGGCAAAACTGACCGCCGAACAGATGGCTTAGGCTTAGGAAGCCTGACGTTCACATACTCGCTGCATGGTCGGGTGCCGATGACGATGCTTCATTTTCGAGTGCCGTCACGAGATCGCGAAACACCACCTCGTTGTGATCATTGAGCCCCATCAGCACGCGGTGCGCATCAATCACTTGTTGACGCAACTCCTGTTCCGATACCTGGTGAGCAGCAAGTTCGATCGCGCCGTTGGGCATCTGCTCAAGGTCTGTCGCGAGAACAAAGATATGCTCAAACCCCATCGCGAGTAGTATCCGTGTGAGATCCGGATTCGTACAGACCAGCGTGGGGAGCCGATGAACCTCTTTCTCGAAAGCCAGAGAAATTTTCGCAAGCACGCCGAGCCCGGTGCTGTCGATGAGAGTGGTCTCACGCAGGTCAATCACGAGACTTTCCATCGGTTGGTGCTTTCCGAATGTCCCCAGAAAACGCGAAATAGTCGGACCAAGCGTCACCCTGATCTCGCCAATCAGTTTGAGGACGGTCGTGCCACCCTGTTTACCAACCAGTATTTTACCTGTATCAGTCATCTTGAAATAGAGAACACAGCGACGTCGTCGCTCGTTACACTGCCCGGCACTGAAAGGTCTCCAAAAATTTTGTCTGCATCCGATTGACCGTAGACCGTTATAGATAATAGTTTGCTTTCACGGTCATTGAGGTTCGCTTCAGCCATCAGTTCGAACACTCCGTCGGAAAACATTACCAACATGAAGTGTTCCGCAAGATTCACAGTGTGGTTCTCGTAGCTGGCGTGTGCTCGCAGACCCAGTGGCAAATTACCACTGGCAAGAAAACAGGACGCCTCTCCTGGAGACGTCAGGATCCCACTCGGAAAGTGTCCTGCATTGGCATATTGCATCCGACTTCCCTCCTCATCAATCAATCCCAGAAACATCGCCACGTGCTGCTCCAGACCAAGCAACAGAAGTTCCTCATTGAACCAGTTCAGTGTTTCCGATGAAGAAGTAAGCCCAAGAACGTCTGATTCATTCTTCAAACGCGATGACAGGCTTTTGAGCAGCACCGTGACCATCGCACCCGAAGAGCCATGACCGGAAACATCCGCAATGAAGAACAACAGCCGTCCATCCGGCAGCTCAAAGTAGTCCACGAAGTCACCGCTCAGAATCAGCGATGGCTGGATATGATGTTTCAAAGTGAGCCCGCCAATCTCCTGAGGAGACGCTGGCATCAAGGCTGACTGGACGCGGTAACCAGTCTGTTGATCTGCTTCCAGCTCCCGCAGACTCTGGGAGACCGTACGGTTCACTTTGCGCATCTGAATACCCAGCTCCTTCACCCTGTGACGAGTGCGGGTTTCCTTGATGTTTCGAGTCACTACATGGAGGAGAAGTTCCGGTAGTTCCCTGTCGTATTGCAGATAGTCAATTCGCGATACAGCGTCACGCAGCAGTTCACTGACCTCGTTCATACCCGGCGCATCCGCGATCAATATGACAGGCAGTTCCGGCAGTTGGTTGCCAACAAATTTCAGGATGTGTTCGGGCTCTGGGAATTCGGACAATACAAGCAGAATCACGTCGAAATCATCAGCAAGATTGTCCCCCGAACACAGCACCGTTACTTGGTAGCTGGATTCCTCCAACTGCCCGGAGATCTGATCAGCAATGGCACCGCCCTCCGAAAGCAAAGCTATCGAAAGGCTTTCCGAGCTGGTCTTTTGAAGCGGGTTCGTGGCTGTCATCCGGTCTTGGAACGAGCGGACTTTAACGCCAAACCCTTGTAGTTACAATAATTTAGCGGATTTTGTTAAGGTAAATAGCGTAGTTAGCGAACACCGCCCGAACCCATCATCGAGGTGTCCGTATATTCTCAATAGCGCGCTCAAGTCGCTTCGCAGATACCGGTTGACTGGTACCAAGCGACTGCGCAAACAGCGAAACGCGATATTCCTGCAACGTCCATTGCAGTTCAGCGCCTTGTCCTTCCAACTCTGCTATCCGTTCCAGCCATTCGCCCAATTCGTGTGTCAGCTGTTCATCACGGTTTTCGTGACCGGACAATTTTTCTATCCGCAGGCGAATCGCCTTCATATAGCGTGGCATGTGCTTTAGCCAGCGTTCGTCGGTGCGCATCAGAAAGCGATCATCCAAGAGAGCGGACAGCTGACCTCGAATGTCATCAACCGCGTGCTGGAATGGCACTTCGTCCAGCGCCTGCACCGCACTCGCTGCCTCACGCAAGACCTGCGCGACCAGGGAAGCGACCCGTTCCATGGTCTCAACCAGTGCATCCCGTGACGCAAGCCGCTGTTCGAACACGTCACCAGAGAGAACCTGCGGTTGATCTTCGACAAAGTGATACCGGAGCGCTGCGAGAATCAGGTCTTCACGCAACTCTTCTTTCTTGCCTCGGGTGGCATACCACAGTGAGAACCGATCAAAGTCGGGGATATTGCGGTGCATGTAACGAACCTGTTCTTTCAATTTGAGGTACAGCAATCGCACAACACCATGTCGATGGGCATGCTGGGCAAGAGATTTCGTTTCAAACAGCTTCACACCTGCACACAGTTCCTCGTCGATCAGCGCAGGGTATCGAACAATCTCAATCCCACCCACTTTCACACGCACCTGATCCGGTAGTGGTTCGACCGGCCAGTCCTTCAGACCATGCTGCTCCAGTGGATGTCGCAGCACCGGATCCGGCGAGGCTGCAACGTCATCGAGCTTCCCCCTGAGCTTATCGAGTTCACGTCCCGCCGCCAGTACCTTGCCTCGTTCATCCACTAATCTCACGTTCATCTTCAGATGATCGGCAATCGGGGTATGTTCGAAATCTTCCGGTTGAATGCGCACACCACTTTCACGATGGAGCTTCTCCGCCAGAAGAAGCTTCAGCGAGCGGCCATCGTATTCGAGCTGCGGGAGTACACGCTGAACAAAGTCGGGCACCGGTGCGAAATTCCGGCGCAACGCCTTTGGCAATGAGCGGATCAGCGCTGTACACTTTTCTTCGAGCATCCCCGGGATCAGCCAGTCAACCTGCGCCTCCGACACCTGCTGAAGAATACTGACCGGGATGTTTACGCTAACACCATCATCATGGTGCGTTGGATCGAAACGATAATTGAGTGGCAGCTGATTATTCCCAACGGACAGCGTTGAAGGGTAGGCAGTCTCTGATGCACCGTCGTCCTTCTGCTGCAGATCTTCTTGGGTCATGTACAGTCGCTTTCTGTCAGTCCGCTCGATATCGCTGCGCCACAGGTCAAGATCGGTCAGCCCTGCAACGTGATCCGGAATACGTTCGTCGTAAAACGCATAGATCGCACGGTCGTCCACCATGATGTCCCGACGCCTTGTCTTGTCCTCAAGACGACCAAGCCGCAGTCGCAACTGCTTGTTGGCTTCGAAGAAGCCAGCGCGGGTCTTCAGTTGCTGGTCAACTAACCCTTCCTGGATGAAGATCTGACGCGACGTCGCTGGATCAATCGCACCATAGGAAACGGGCCTGCGTGCCACGATCGGCACTCCGTACAAACTCACGTCCTCATACGCCATCACTTCTCCGCGCTTTCGCGAGAAAAAAGGATCGCTATGTCGTCTCTTGACCAGGTGACCACTGATCGGCTCGATCCAATCCGGTTCTATACGGGCGACCGTGCGCGCGTAGAGCCGTGTGGTCTCTGTAAGTTCGGCTGACATCACCCAGGCAGGTTTACGCTTGAACAGCGTGGACGCAGGAAACAGATAATGTCGCCGTCCCCTGGGTCCCTGATACGCGTTGTCATTAACACGCTGACCGATGTTCCCCAACAGTCCAGCCAGCAGTGACTTGTGCAGTCGATCGTATTGCGCAGGCTGCTCACTCACTCGCATTCCCATCTCTTCACAAATGAGTCGAAGCTGCCGATGATGTTCACGCCACTCCCGCATGCGCACCCAGGAAAGAAAATTCTCGCGGCAGAATCGCCGGAGTTGTCGCTGGCTGAGCGACTGGCGCTTCGTTTCGAACGCCTGCCAAAGGTTGAGAAACGAAAGGAAGTCCGATCGTTCATCATCGTATTCGGCATGGCACTTATCCGCCGCTTCCCGTGCATCCATGGGACGTTCCCTTGGATCCGCGATCGCCAATACGGAGACGATGATCAGCGCCTCAGACAATACGCCATGCTGGAACGCGGCGGCAAGCATTCGTCCCAGGCGAAGGTCAACAGGTATCCGAACCAGATCACGTCCGAGTCGGGTCATGCGACGCTCCGCATCAACAGCCCCTAATTCAAACAACAGGTGGTAGCCGTCATTGATCTGCTTCCTGTCAGGTGGCTCGACGAAGGGAAAACGATCAATGTCTCCCAGTTTCAGGTACAGCATCTGTAGGATGACGGATGCCAGGCTCGTTCGCATGATCTCCGGCGCCGTGTATTCGCTCCGTTGTTCGAAATCCTCCTCGTCATACAAACGGAAACACACACCTTCACTGATACGACCGCAGCGACCGGCCCGTTGTCGTGCACTCGCCTGGGATACACGCTCAATCGGCAACTGCTGTACTTTGGCACGAATGGAGTAGCGGGAAATTCTGGCAAGACCGGGATCAATCACATATCGAATCCCTGGTACCGTGATGGACGTCTCGGCAACATTGGTGGCAAGAACAACACGGCGTCCCTGATGTGGTTGAAACACCCGGTCCTGCTCCGCGTGAGATAGTCGCGAATAGAGTGGCAGCACCTCCCACCCCTTGAGCGATGAACGACGGAGCGCGAGCGAAGCTTCCCTGATCTCCCGCTCGCCAGGCAGGAAAACCAACACATCCGCAGGTCGACGCTGCCCCTTCTCTCGTTGTCCCACCTCCCGCATCAGATGCACGATACCGGTAGACACGGGATCATCATCCGCCGCATCACCCGCTTCCGATAACAATTCGTCCAACGGACGATAGGCCAGTTCAACCGGATAGGTCCGACCGGAAACCTCAATGACGGGCGCATCGCCAAAGTGACGGGAAAACGACGCCACATCGATCGTCGCGGAAGTGATGATGACCTTCAGATCCGGTCGTTTTGGCAGGATACGTTTGATGTAACCCAGCAGAAAATCGATATTGAGACTACGCTCGTGGGCCTCATCAATGATCAGGGTGTCGTATCGCTCAAGAAAACGATCGTTACGCGTTTCGGCCAGCAGAATGCCATCAGTCATCACCTTAATATGGGTGTCCGGCCCCGTCTTGTCGCCGAAACGAATCTGGTACCCCACAGAACTACCCTGCGACACGCCGAGTTCATCTGCAATTCTATGGGCAACTGTCCGGGCGGCGACTCGACGCGGTTGCGTATGGCCTATCATGCCAAAGACGCCGCGACCGGCTTCAAGACAGACTTTCGGAAGCTGGGTTGTCTTCCCAGAACCTGTTTCACCGGCAACAATGACAACCTGATGACGTGCAAGTGCAGCCTGAATCTCCTGCGCCTTGCCAGAGACCGGTAACTCTTCGGGGAATTCCACCTTGGTAGGCAGTGCAGTTCGACGCGCAGCGACACGCTTTAACGACTTCTCCACAGCAATGCCGACACTTTTGCCGCCCTTCTGCTTCAGCTGTCGTCGCAGACGAAACCGATCAGCAATCATGCACTGATCAATCTGTTCCGAAATGCGATCAGCATTCTGACGCGGTGTTTTGCGACTCGCCATGGTCTAGATGCCAAAAGTGCGCCCAGTTAGACGTACATTGGTTGATGGGATCTGTGCTGTGGAAGTGCACCGGGGAATACCGGCTCATCCAGGTTGCATAGTCCCGGTTGGGTTAGCCTATGCTACTTGGACAGCTGATTCATTCCGTCTTCGATGCCGCGGATCGTTAACGGGAACATTTGTTCGTCAACTAGCTTCTTGGTCAATGCCACAGAAGAGGAATACTCCCAGGTGTCGTGCGGCGTCGGGTTTATCCAGATGACCTTGTCGAAGGTATCCATGACCCGTTGAATCCATATAGCACCAGCTTCTTCATTCCAGTGTTCGACACTGCCACCCGCATGAGTAATCTCGTACGGAGCCATGGTTGCGTCGCCCACAAAAATGACTTTGTAGTCGTGGGTGTATTTATGCAAGAGATCGAACGTATCCAAACGCTCATTCATCCGCCGATTGTGCTCTTTCCACACACCGTCGTAGATGAAATTGTGGAAATAGAAAGTCTCCAGGTGCTTGAACTCTGATCGTGCGGCTGAGAACAATTCCTCACAGACCTTGACGTGCGCATCCATCGAACCACCGCTATCGAGTAACAACAGCACCTTGACGGTATTGCGTCGCTCAGGACGCATGATGATGTCCAGCATGCCACCATTTCGCGCGGTCTTGCTGATCGTGTTATTCAAATCGAACTCGTCATCAGCACCCGTTCGCGCCAGCTTTCGCAGACGGCGCAGCGAGATTTTCAAACCGCGTGTACCTAACTCAACATTGTCGTCATAGGCTTTGTAGTCACGTTTGTCCCACTGTCTGCGGCCTCGTCGCTTCTTTCCTTTACGGCCTTCTTCGCCCTGACCGTTCTCACCACCTTTGCCTTCCTTGTCTTTTTCCTTACCTTCACCACGCGCGGCCTCTTCCACCTGGCGCTTGAATTCCTCAATCAGCTTTTCAAGCCCGCCCAGCCCTTGGATCTTGTCGAGTTCCTCAGGCGACAGTGACTTTTCAAATTCCCGACGCAGGTACTCGTCCGGAATCAACTGGGCCAGTAGTCCCGCAAGGTCTTCAAGCCCCTTGAAATAGGTTGAGAATGCCCTGTCGAATTTGTCGTAGTGACGCTCGTCCTTGACCAGCGCCATCCGCGACAAGTAGTAGAACTCATCGATATCCGCATACACGAGGCGCGCTTTCAGGATTTCCAGCAGATGAAGCAGTTCCGTGATCGAAACCGGAATCCTGGCCTTCTTTAGTGCGAAAAAGAAGTTAATCAGCATGATTCAGCCCTTCCCGAAATGGGTTTGGTCCGGTGGTTGGTAGCGGTTATCTCCTGATAATACAGGACTCAGCTGTTACCGCCCTGTCTACGATTCATAAAGGCGAGGCGTTCCAGCAACTGCACGTCCTGTTCGTTCTTGACCAGAGCGCCGTACAAGGGTGGAATCGCCTTCGACGTGTCGCGGTTACGCAGAATCTCTTCAGGAATGTCGTCCGCCATCAAGAGTTTCAGCCAGTCAATCAGTTCCGACGTTGAAGGTTTCTTCTTCAATCCTGGCACTTTCCGTACATCGAAGAAGATTTCAAGAGCCTCTTTGACCAGATCCTGTTTTACCTCAGGGAAGTGCACATCAATGATCTGCAACATCGTCTCGCGATCAGGGAACTGGATATAGTGGAAGAAACAACGACGCAGGAACGCGTCCGGCAGTTCCTTCTCGTTGTTACTCGTGATCACCACGATCGGCCGGTTTTTGGCCACGATAGTCTCGCCAGTCTCGTAGACGTGGAACTCCATTTTGTCCAGCTCGAGCAGAAGGTCATTGGGGAACTCAATGTCTGCCTTGTCGATCTCGTCAATCAACAGGACCACGCGTTCGTCTGCAGCGAACGCATCCCACAGCTTGCCACGTTCAATATAGTTCGCGATATCGTGCACTCGCTCGTCACCCAGTTGGGAGTCACGGAGTCGCGAAACCGCATCATATTCGTACAAACCCTGCTGAGCTTTCGTGGTCGACTTGATGTGCCACTGGATGAGGGGCATGTTCAGCGAACTGGCAATCTCTTCCGCCAGCATGGTCTTGCCGGTACCCGGCTCACCTTTGATCAACAGCGGACGTTCCAGAGTCGCGGCCGCATTCACCGCCATCTCCAACTCTTCGGTGACGATGTAGGTGTCGGTACTGGAAAATGTGCTCATAGCGGTGAAACCCGGTGAAACAAAGTCAGGCAATATAACTGGTGGTCCGGGGTTTTGCCAGTCGACCGAAGGGGAGCCACAGACTTAACCGGAAAGCTCCGAAACCTGAGTATTCCCGATGGTTTTTCGACGACGGAGCCACATCCGGACCAGGACGACACCAATCATCACCGTGGTCATGCATAGCAGTACAACGCCGCCCTGAAGGCCGCTTTCCGTCCCCTCGAGCAGCAGATCCATCAGCAGGACCAATATTGCAGGTGCCCAATGTTGCGCCGTGTCTCCGAATTGCCATGGCGTAAAGATCAGAACCACGGCAGTCCCCAGAAACAGGTCCCTGAACCACGCGCGAAAGCGCCTCGACAACACAACAATCGCCCAGGTGAAGACCAGCCCGGACACCAGGTAGACGATCCAGGCAACAAGATTCTGGCCCTCCACTCAGGCGCTCCTATTGTTCAAGTATGGTTCAATCTGTTGGAAACCGGCATTGTGACATTCGCCATCAATGGGTGACCCACCGGATGATGTGCTCTTCAAGACCATCCGGATGGACATGTTCCTCCGAAACCGTCTTGCCTGCCACCGAGATGCCCGCGGCACTTACAGAATCCTGGGTACCGCTGACCAGTGGATGCCATGTTGCCAATCCTCGTCCCTCTGAGAGTCGACGATAGGCGCACGACTCAGGTAACCAGCGAAACTCACCTGCACGCTCCGGTGTCAGGGGTAGACAGTCCGGCACATTGACATGACGGGATTCATAGTCGCCGCAGCGACAGTCATCGTCGAGATACCGACAGACCACGGCCGTGTAGGCGAACTCACCCGTATCCTCGTCTTCTAGTTTATGCAGACAACACCTGGCACATCCATCGCAGAGGGATTCCCACTCAGCCTGAGTCATCTCGTCGAGCGTCTTCTCTTCCCAGAACGCCACCATCCCTAGACTTTCAGCACAGGCATCGAAGTAATCGGGGGCATCTGCAGATAGTAGCCCTGATCGAGCAATGCGTCGAAAACGGTCGCGCTGTCGGCGATCGCCAGCTTGCGGGAGCGCGTCAACGTGAAGGACAGCGCCAGTTCCGGGTCATCAAACCGCGCCAGCAACTCATCCCGCACACGCGACATTCCTTCATCGCGTACGACGTAGAGATACATATCCGGATACCGCGGTGTCTTGAAGACATCGCAGAGCAGTTTCGGGGTGCCTTGTTTTCGATCAACGCTCATGGATCACTCCGCAGATGCTGCAGCAAACGATCACCGATGACAGACCGCCGCCAGCCCGCAAGCGACGGCGGCAGTTCATAGTCTCCCTGTTTCCCGGAACGCAGAAATTGCTCCAGGTGCCGACGGGTCGCCAGTATCTCCGGTGCAATCCGCTGCTCCTTGGCCGCATCCTCGACAAGCTCTTTCAGTTCGCGGATCAGTCGATTGTTCAGGGTTGAGGTGGGGTCTGCCATCACTTCCGGGTACTCCGACTCGCTGTCCTCATTTGCAAGACGCAGCTGTTCTGCGATTTCTTCGGCATATCGTCTGATCTGCCGATGCGTCATTTTGGTCTTCTTGTCGAGAAGTCGCCTGTCCGAGATGTCATCACGACAGATGGACATGAGTGATTTGTCATCGACGATTCGACTCCGGGGTACGTCACACTCCCGAGCGAGGTTTTCACGCCAGGCGGACAGCCGCTGCAGACGACGAAGCTGTAGAGCATTCAAAGAACCTGCGCCACGTATTCTTCGAAAGTACGCATCCGGCGCAATCATTGTCGGCATCTCAGCCGGATCTGATGTGCATTCTTCAAGAACCCAGGGATGTCGACCCTGCTCGTGCAGACGCTCCGCCTGCAGCTGGTAGACATCAAACAGATAGATGACGTCCAACGCTGCATAGTCAAGCTGGTCAGTCGTCAACGGCCGCTGCAACCAATCGGATCGTGTCTGTTCTTTGGGAACCACAACATTCAGATAGCGCTCAACCAGACGCTGATAGCTCATCGAGAAGTCCTCACCCAGGATTGCGGCAGCAACCTGGGAATCAAACACTGGTGCCGGGATAGTACCCACCTCCGCCTGAAAAACCTCGAGGTCCTCAGAGCAGGCATGGAAGACCTTCAGGACTTCTTTATCCTCGAGCACCTCAGCCAGTGGCTGGATGGACAACGCCTGCGGATCTATCAGGTGGCATTCTCGTCCATCGAAAACCTGAACAAGCCCCACAATCGGGTAGTAAGTGTTCGTCCGAAGGAATTCGGTGTCCAACGCAAGGACTTTCCTCTTTCGCCATTGCTGGACCCGGTTCTGGAGAACCTCGGTGGATGTCACCATCGAATAGCCCGTGGCCTGTAGCCGAGCTTTTCTGTCTGCCACAGACGCGTCACTTTCAGAGTAAGAGTCTTTCACAGAGGTTTACGATCCTCCAGGGCGTGGACCAGCGTGCCACCGTCCACGTACTCGAGTTCACCTCCCATTGGGATGCCTTGTGCCAGTCTCGTTACACGGACGTCAGCGGTAGCCAGCATCTCGGAAATGAAGTGTGCCGTCGCCTCACCTTCCACGGTGCTGCCGACCGCAAGGATGACCTCTTCAACACCGGCATTGCATCGAGCCTGAAGCAGATCTATACCCAGTTCCTCAGGTCCTACCCCGTCGATCGGCGAGAGATTACCCATGAGCACAAAGTATAGTCCCTGGTAGTGTCCGGTTTGTTCTATTGCGATAAGGTCGGCAGGCGTTTCCACGACACATAACACGCGTTCATCACGGCGCTGACTGGCGCAGATTTCGCAGACAGAGGCCTCCGTCAGGTTACGGCATTGCCGACATTGCCCAATCCGAACCATTGCATCTGCCAGCACTTGTGACAGTCGCTTGCCACCGTCGCGATCCCGCTCCAGCAGATGCAGGACCATGCGTTGTGCGGTTTTTGGCCCGACACCGGGAAGGCAACACAGGGCCTCCGTGAGTTGGCCAATCAAGTCACTGCTCAATGACGATCTACCTGTTATTGGCCAAAAGGAAACTTGAAACCAGGGGGCAGAGGTATTCCTGCCGTAAGTTCAGACATCTTTTCCTGCTTCTGTGATTCAGATCGCCTGACCGCGTCATTCATGGCTGCCGCGATGAGATCCTCAAGCACCTCTTTGTCTTCCTTGAGCAGGCTATCGTCAATGCGAACGCTGCGGACATCGTGCCGCCCCGTCAGGATGACCTTGACCAGACCCGCGCCAGACTCACCGGACACCTCCGCATTAGCCAGTTCTTCCTGCATGTCTGCGAGTTTCTGCTGCATTTCCTGGGCTTTCTTCATGAGATCGCCCAGTCCACCACCATTCATTGCCATTGTGTGATCTCCAGGCCAAACGGTACACGCGATATGCCATGATGCGTTAAAGATCGATACAGTCGTCGTAAACGAGTCCTCATGCTCAGTCACCTAAGCACTGTTTTGGTTCAATGCTGTCCTGATCGAGTTCAGCACCAAAGGTCTGTATTAGTTGACGGATGTTGTCATCTTTCATGATTGAATCGCGTGCCAGTAATTTCCGTTCTTCATATTCCCTCGCGTCGGCCTGCGCCGGTGTTTCCACCGTCACTTCCACAATCTCCACGGCGACGCTGACCCGTCGCTCAAGGTGCTCACTGAGCGCATCGGAGATTCGTTTTTCATGTGTCCGGTTGAGCAGGCTGGCGAACCGCTGTTCAATGTTGAGCAACCAGTGATTTTCATCCACAGACCGGACCATACAGTGTGAAGCCACTGTTCGCGTAACACCTGAAATACTCAACTGCTTGAATAGACCCACCCAATCCACATCCGAGGATGCTTCCGGGACACGCGCCTGGGCGTCGTCCGTCCGAGCGACTGCCTCAGCGCCACCCGTTTGTAAGGCCTCCATGGACAGCACGGGTGGAATGGGTGGAAGTGATTCTGATACCTCTGTAACTCCGTCGTCCGTAGCAGAACCCATCGATGCCCCGCTCGCCGGTGTCTCTATGGCAGGCTCTTTGATGGGGGTCACTTTTGCGGTTTCTTTTTCAGGTTCTTTTCCGGTCTTGCTCAAAGGTTTCAGAGACACAACCTTTGGTTCAGGTTCTGATTTTGGCTCAGGTATCGGCGCCAACAGAGATGCCACATCCCGCTCCGCAAAACTCCTGAGCTCATTCTTTAGCGCGGTCGACGACAGCCGACCAGACACCCCGCCGTGGGTTCCGCCACCTGCGGTCCCACCACCTGTCTGGTGACTGTCCGCATGCCCGGTATCTCCTGTCTTGGTTGCACCGTCCGGTGGTGGATCGTCCGCCTCTCGAAACGCCAGCATTCGCAACAGAATCATCTCAAAACCCTCACGTGGGTCCGGGGACAGCGGCAGATCACGTGATCCCGTTAAACCGATCTGGTAGAAAAGTTGAACATCGTCAGGGTGTAATCCTTCTGCCGCGGCACGTACCAGTGTCTCGTCGCCCTGACTATTGTCGAGGGAGTCAGGCACTAGCTGCGCGACTGCAATACGATGCAGTACAGAGAGAAGGTCAGAGAGCACGCCGGCGTAGTCAGGCGCAAAAGACGCCATATTTCGTATATGCGCCATCGCCATTGGCACGTCCTGGCTGATGAGAGCATCGATGATCTTGAAGATGTCCATCTGATCAATCGTACCCAGCATCCCCTTCACGCCTTCGTCGGTGACCGTACCGTCACAATAGGAAATCGCCTGGTCCGTCAAAGAGAGTGCATCTCGCATGCTCCCGGCAGCGGCTCTGCCGATCTGCCAGAGCGCGCGCTCATCGAACGGGATTGGCGGCGATTCCTGACCCAGGACATCAGAGAGATGGTTCACGATCGTCTCCGGAGCGATATTCTTCAGGTTGAACTGAAGACAGCGCGACAAGACAGTGATCGGCAGCTTTTTCGGGTCCGTCGTCGCCATCAGGAACTTCACATGTTCTGGCGGCTCCTCTAACGTCTTGAGCAATGCGTTGAAGCTGTGATTGGACAACATGTGCACCTCGTCAATCAGGTACACCTTGAACGGGCTGCGGGCTGGCATGTATTGCACGGCTTCCAGCAGTTCACGCGTATCTTCTACGCGAGTTCGTGAAGCCGCATCCACCTCAATCAGGTCAACACTTCGCCCCTCCGCGATCTCAACGCAACTCCCACATTCACCGCACGGTGTCGCGGTGATACCCGTCTCACAATTCAGGCAGCGAGCGAGTATGCGTGCGATTGTGGTTTTGCCCACCCCTCGCGTGCCCGTAAACAGATAGGCGTGATGCAGCCGCTGCTGTTCGAGGGCATTGTGCAGCGCCCGGCTGACATGATCCTGTCCTACAAGCGACTGGAAGTTGCTGGGACGGTACTTCCTTGCGAGTACCTGGTAACTCATGGATGCTTCATCTGCGTTGGATCAACGATTGTACTCTCACTTCCGCACAGATAGCACCGGTCTGGACACAAGGCTGACCGATTGACACGATTCTGTTGCGCTTACCTATTCGCGACGCCATATTACACCTGATTCTGGATGGATGAGGGATGTATGCGCTGTATCGGCCACCGGGGTGCCATGGGATACGAACCTGAAAATACGCTGGTCTCGTTCCGGAAAGCGATCGAGATGGGTTGCGACATGGTTGAACTCGACGTCTACGCCGTATCGAACCAACTGGTCGTGATACATGATGGCCTCGTTGACCGCACCACCAACGGCAGGGGTGGGGTCATGTCACACACTTTCGAGGCGCTACGCTCCCTGGATGCAGGACACCAGCAGCAGATTCCCACGCTGGGAGAAGTACTCGAGCTTTGTCTTGAGCACGTTGAGGTCAACATCGAGCTTAAAGGTCCTGGTACAGCGATACCCGTTTCCAGATTCATCGATCGACACTACCCCGACCATATCGACCAGCTGTTGTTGTCTTCTTTCGATCACAATGAACTCGCTCGCGCGGACCCCCAACTACGTCGAGGCACCCTGTTTGGGAAACGGGGCGATTATCTTCATGTCGCCCGGCGCCTGAACGCCTATGCGATCCACTGTCACCATCGGCTCGTCAACGAAGAAATGCTGGAGGACCTGCACGGCGCGTCGCTCCGCGTATATGCCTACACGGTGAATGACCCTGGGCAAATCGCAGACTTTCGAGCACTTGGTGTCGATGGTGTGTTCACGAACTTTCCGGACCGTGTCATTGGTACAGAAACACCACGATGATCCAACTACAACACGAACAAGACCAACACGAACAACAAACCGAACAAGTGCATCAGGATCAGGTACTGTCAGATAAGACGCAGCTTGGCGATGGCATCCGATCACTTCGTTCCACACTGCTGAGAAGTCGAAACTGGACAGCACCTGCCCTTGAAAGGCTTGCACCGCTCGTTTGTGACTACGTCAACGAACTCAGAGCCTTCGACGCTAACCCATCAGCGGGTTCGGCGGAAGACTATCCATTCCTCAAGACCTATTGGAGCCATCCCACTCGCCTCGCGCTGGCGTTCGGGGATGCCTCAATACACGGTTTCGTGCTGCTGTTTGAAGATCCGGATCCAGGTGATGGCGAGATTACGATGGAGATCCGCGAGTTTTTTGTCCACCCGCAGTATCGCAGATCCGGTGCCGGACGTGGTGCCGTGAAAGCGTTGCTGCGAAGTTGGCCGGGGTCCTGGCAATTGGCAGTCCTGGAACGTAACACTTCGGCGCTCAAATTCTGGCAGTCGGTGTTGTCGGACAGGTCAGCCTCCATCAGCAAAGAGAGGGGTCACTATTACTTCTCAATCGATAGGCCTCAGGCGCGTTGACCCTCATCATCGTCCCCCGTCCCCGATCCCTTACCGGCACGATTGGATCCGTTCCGCTTGTCCACCAACCGTTCGATCACCTCCACCCTGTGCCGGGTTTCTTCCAGTTCGACATCCATGGCCGCCAGATCTGACTCCAGTTCATCCAATCGCCGTTTGATGGGCTTACCGCGAGACGCATTGATAATTCTCACAATACCGTCTCCTATCACCCAAACCAAGACAACCGCCCCGAGTAACCACACTATATTAGGCATTCATATCCTCCGAGGGTTGTTGTCTTCTTCTTGGGCGCATGCGGACAAGTTGGCCGCCATTGGAAACCTGCTTACTGACCTCAGGAAATCCGCTGTAGATCACGCGGCCGTGATCCGCAACGTTGACCGTCAGGTCATCATTCACCATCACTCGCGCCGATCCACCCGCCACACTGGCGATGCCGATATCGCTGACCAGATCGCCTGCGTCATAGTGACCATCCTTCTCAACGTTGACCGACTGCAGTTCAACATCACCGGCGATAGTGACATGGCCACCGCGGCCCACCCACGTCTCCACGCGGTCCGACGTTAACTTTTCAAGACGGATCCTGCCCCGGCCAGACACTCTCAATACCAGGGAGTCCGTATCCAGATCAGGGATAGTGACCAACGCGGTTCCTGCCAACGTTAGTTTATGCAGATCCTGAACGCCGACCTCAAAAGTGATCACCTCACGCCAGGCTCTCAGCGGCACCACCACCCCGGATCGATATCCCAACGCGAGGCACCGTTCACTCACCCGTGATTCAACAGACGGCATCAGGTAACCCGGCGCGTTAACCGTGACAGAGGGTGGGCGACCGCTTTGTGAAATGCGCACCACACTAGGACCATGCAGGTGGATGCGGTCGAAGCTCTTGAGCTGCCCGACATCAATACTCATAGCGCGATCAACTCTCACCCGAGATCTTTTGAAACTCGCGCTGCAATTCGAACGCGGGGGACGTCACGTAGGATTCCATCACGCGCAGTCGTTGTTCGTTTTCGTCAAACCGGGCTATGACATCCACCAGAGAGACAATTTCGGCCGACAGATCTTCAGGCTCCGGAGATTCCTGTGAATCAGCGTGTGTCGTTGTCCCAACCGACTCTTCATATCGATCGGTCGCACGTCGGTAGTAGGGTTTGTCATCCATGGCGAAATACGCAATGAGGTAAGCTGGCACAGTGATCTGAGGCATGAAAAACAGCCCAGCAAGCGCCACAACCCGGGTCTGCCATGGGTCGATATTGAAATAGTCTGCAATTCCGGCGCAGACGCCGCAGACCTTACCGCGGTCCTTGTCACGATAGAGTCCGGATTCTCGACGCCGTGGCCATTTCCGGGCCTTGTGACGACTGCGACGGGTTCTTCTCCGGCGTTCACTGGAGGATCTTGTTCTGGAAGGTCGCGCTTCGTCACTTTGTTCGGTACAGAAGGAATCCGCCCCCGTATGACGACCCCGTCCCTGGCCCGTAAGCCACTCCTCGGTCTTTTCGACAAAATCATCGACCTTGTCTTCAAAACCGTGGGCACGACGTCTGGCCTTCTCTGCGAGTCGCTGCGCGCGACCCGACGCTTTGTACGCGTCTTCCTTCTTGCGCCTTGCTCGACGCTCTGCGCGCTCGGCAAGCCGACGCGAGCGTCGCATCTGGCGTTGTAGCTCGCGTTTTTCCCTTTCTGATTTACTCACTGCTGGTCACCATTCGCTGGGACTGTGATCCTGACGGACCTAAACCTGGCCACTCTGTTGTTGCCGCTCTTTGTCGCGCCAATCAGGCGTTTCGGCATCTAGGATGGCCTCGAGCGTCTCGATACGCGCGGCCATCTTGTTCGCGGCCCGCGCAAGTTCTGACAACTCAACGCGTTCCTTGGTGTTCAAACCGTCAACTTCCTTACCACGTTGCCTGTAATGCACGATAATCCAGATCGGCGCGACGATAAGTAAAAAGAGCATCACCGGCGTCGCTATCGCCCAAACCAATCCTTCTGCCACTTCCTGACTCCTTCTGCATGTGGGTGTCTATCGGTTTCAGGATTCCGCCTTGGTCTTGGCATTCGATTTCGCAAGGCGCTCTTTCAACTGCGCAAGCTCCTCATCGATCTTGTCATCGGATTGCAGGTCCTCAATCTCATCAGACAAGCTGCGCTGTCCAAAATCGTAGGCCTCCACTTCGCCTTCCATATCATCAATACGGCGCTCGTATCGATCAAATCGACTCATTGCCTCATCGATATTGACCTCATGCAACTGCCGCTTCACACCCATTCTGGTCTGTGCAGTTTTGCCTCGCATAATCAGCGCCTTCTGACGCGCCTTGGCATCGACCAGTTTCTGCTGCAACTGAGCGATATCGTCAGCGAGTCGCTGCAGATTCAGTTCAATCTGCTCCAGATCTCCGGCCATCGTAGCAGAAGCATCGTCTGCACTATGCTTCTCTTTCAGCGCCGCTCGGGCGAGATCTTCACGTTCGCGGGTGATTGCGATTTCGGCCTTGCGTGCCCATTCCTCGACATCATT
>CENZ01022344.1_pt1 | contig 22242 bp, 15 predicted proteins | sample 361341 | NCBI WGS metagenome assembly CENZ01 (sample SAMEA2619782, study PRJEB7988) | marine metagenome | biome: marine biome (ENVO:00000447); feature: deep chlorophyll maximum layer (ENVO:xxxxxxxx); material: "saline water (ENVO:00002010), including plankton (ENVO:xxxxxxxx)" | depth 50 m
GACGGCCAGTCGAAGTATTTGTACCTGTATGGGCAGAGAAAGCAGCCCTGGCTCTACTCCAAGAATTGGGGGCTCAGATTCAGGTCTGTGAACCGTCTGCGAGTGAAAGGGGCGACCCTTGCTATTCTCGCTTTCGTGAGGCCGTTTCTAATGGTTCCCATCCATTTGGTGTTCAGGGAACTGATACCGCAACCGCTTTTGACGGCGGCAGAACTTTAGGCTGGGAGTTAGGCGACCAGGTCCCTAATCTCGAGGCAGCTTTCGTGCAAATAGGCGGTGGCGGTTTGGGAACCGCAACAGCTATGGCTTTGCCAAATATCAGTCTCTATCCAGTTCAGGCTGCAGGATGTGCTCCCCTTAAACGAGCTTGGGATCTCTTGGCTCCAGATTTTGACATGGCCAAAGCTAACGAAAACCCCGAGGATTTTATGTGGCCTTGGGATAAACCGACAAGTGTTGCCTCGGGGATCCTCGATGACATCACATATGACTGGTTGCCGTTGTTGGAAGCAACGTTGGCGAGTAGTGGGGAGCCCGTAGTCGTTCCTGAAACTTCTCTTATTGAAACCCACCGCATTGCCACTAGCGTCACTGGCTTAAATGTTTCTCCTACGGGAGTAGCCGGTTTAGCCGGTTTAGTAGAGGCCCCTCCAAGGGCTGGAACGGTTGTTGCGGTTTTGTTTACGGGGGTTAACCGCCAAAACGAGGTGTTGGCATGAAAAATTTTCATGAGTTTGAGGTATCCGGGCATGCTGGGACTCTTCACGCACGTCTATGGCAGCCTTCGGGAGTTCCTAAAGCTTTAGTTGTCATTTTTCATGGTTACGCGGAACATGGCGGTAGGTATGAGCATGTTGCCGACAGTTTGGTTGCTAACGGTTTTGCGGTGTTGGCGTCTGATCATGTTGGTCACGGTCTTTCCGAAGGTGAGCGCGCGCTCATCACCGACTTCGGTCTCGTAGTGGACGATCTAGATGCCGTAATTACGAGTGCTTTTCAAAATCTTTCTATTGACGTGCCCCTTCTCGTGGCAGGACATTCAATGGGCGGGCTTTTGGCCGCTCGGTTTATTCAACGCTGGCCAGAGCGAGCCATCGGGGGCGCTTTCTTTGGTGCAGTTATTGGTGACTGGAAGTGGGCTCGTGAAGTACTCGACCTGCCCGAATTACCTCCAGAAGATTCCGATCCCATGGGAATGTCAAGAGACTTAGAAGTTTGTCGAGCTTATGATGCGGATCCTCTGGTGTATCGCGGCATGTACAAACGGCCTCTACTCGAAGCAGAAGTCGTAGCTCTCGACCAATTTCGTGATGAGCTCCACAGAATTAAGATACCTGTCGGATTTTTTCATGGCACTGCTGATCCATTCGTGCCTTACGGGGATTCCTTACAAGCAATTCACGACATGCCAAGTTCAAGCAAAACAGTCCACCTTTACAAAGATGCCAAGCACGAACTCTTTAATGAAATCAACAAAGAGGAAGTCATAACTGATTTTCATGAGTGGATAGATGAAACCCTCAATAGCTATTTGGAAGTACCAACATGAGTCGTGAGTTGGGATCTTTGCATGAGTCTCAGCGCCTAGGGACCCAGATCGGCGACATACTTCGTCCCACAACCTGGTCCCATGCCGTCAAGCTTTACGCATCGATTCCTGCAGCTATACCTGTGGCGGGGGCTACTGATCTTCTTTTGGAGCTATCACGAAGTTCCGGGAATGAAAATGGTTCACCTGTAACCCTTATTGACCTTTGGGGATTACCTGACTGTTCAGAAATCACTATCGAAGATAAGGACGTCGTCATTGGTTGTGGAGTTACGCACAACCAAATTATCGATGCACAAAACTTAGACTCGGCTCTAGACATCCTTCGATCCGCTTGCATCGAGATTGGTTCTCCCCAACTCCGCAACCGTGCAACTGTCGTTGGAAATATCGTGACCGCAAGCCCAGCTAACGACACCATTTCTGCATTGGTCGCTCTCGACGCGTCGGTACTTATTGAGTCAGTTGATACACAACGACGAGTCCCAATTAGGGAGTTCTTTACTGGTTTTCGGAAGACAACGTTGATGAACTCCGAATTGGTTCGATCTATCACGATCCCCCGATGGAATCGCAACACCGTTGGGACCTGGTTCAAAGTCGGCAACAGAACGGCACAGGCTATATCGGTGCTGCACGCTGGAATTGTTATTGAATTTGATGGACAGAGTCCGCTCGTTACAAGAGCCGACATAGCGCTGGGTAGCGTCTCCGAAACAGTTAACGTGTCGGCGCTATTAAGCGAATACCTAGTTGGTAGAGAACTGAACGCTGAAACGGCAGCAACCGCAGCGCGTATTGCAGCAGACGATATTGAGCCGATCGATGACATCCGTGCTACCGCTGACTATCGCACAAGCGTCACTGGAGCTGCCCTTCAACGGGCCCTTATTGGGCTTTCAAACTTTTCTGTCTCTGAATCTCGAACGGCTCCATTATTGGGGTGGATAGCTAGTCGCCCAGATCCACCCCAGCCAAGCTTGTCGCCAACATCAAACATTTCTTGCACCGTAAACGAATCAATTGTCACTGCTCCGATCGCTCACCATTCGACTCTTCTGGAGTGGCTGAGGGCTAATGCTTCTACGGGCACAAAAGAAGGTTGTGCCGAGGGAGAATGTGGGGCTTGCACAATCAAGCTCAATGGTGCCGCTGTCACTAGCTGCTTAGTCCCGACGGCTCAAGCCGATGGGTCTTCACTCGTGACCATTGAAGGGCTTGCTACCGGATCAGCGCTGCACCCAGTCCAACAAAAATTTCTGGACAAATTTGCTGTGCAGTGCGGGTTTTGTACCCCTGGTTTTTTGGTCGCCGCCTCTGCGTTACTGGCCGAAAACGATTCGCCATCCAAAGAAGATATAGAGGCAGGGCTATCGGGCAATCTCTGTCGATGTACCGGGTATTACTCGATAGTTGAGTCGCTGAGCAGCTTGTCCGCTAAGACTGAGTTGTCCTGATGGCGGTAGGGAAAACGCCTCACCGCGTTGATGCTTTCGACAAGGTCACTGGTGCTGCTGCCTATGCCGCCGATTGCGTTCCTGACAATGCCTTGCATGCTGTAGTCGTGTTCACGAACCAACCGCATGCTCGCCTTGTTGGTGTTAATTTCGAGGAAACCCTTGATGCACCCGGTGTTGTAGCAGTTGTAACTGCCGCCGATGTTCCGGTCAACGAATATGGGCTCACCTTATTTGATCAACCTGTTTTTATTGGGCTTGACGACACTGGACGCAGTTCGGTGCCTTGTGACGTGAGTCGGTGGGAAGCTGACCATCTTGCGGTGGTAGTCGCAGAAAGTTTGATTCAAGCGCGCAAAGGTGCGTCTCTGATCAGATCGGAATGGGAGGTGTTATCTCTTGTCTCAGATGCGGTCGAAGCTCAGTCTGATGAAATTCTTGTTCATCCCAACTCGACGAGCAACACCTACCACGAGCTTCGAATTCGCAAGGGAGATATTGCTGAAGGATTGCAATCAGCAGACGTGGTCATAGAAGGCACGTATCAACTCCCCCATCAAGAACATGCGTACTTACAGGTAGAAGCTGCAACAGCATGGGTTGACGAGGAACGGCGAGTAACTATTGAAACTGGAGGTCAGTGGGTCCACGAAGACCAAGAGCAAATAGCTCATGCACTCGATGTCGCCCCAGAGGAAGTTCGAGTCAAATACGCAGCAATTGGTGGTGCCTTCGGAGGCAAAGAAGACATGAGCTTGCAAATAGTCATGGCCGTCACCGCCAAGAAACTAACCAATCTTGGGATTACCCGTCCTGTCCATTGCAATTGGAATCGCGAAGAGTCAATTGTTGGTCATCACAAGCGTCACCGAGCCACGGTGCATGCCCGGTTGGGTGCGACAGCGGATGGAATCATCACCGCTGTGGAGGCAGACGTTCTGCTTGATGCCGGGGCATACAACTACACGTCTAACAAAGTGCTCGGTAATCTTCACCTGTCAGTCGCCGGAGCGTACAACGTTCCGAATGCCCGAATAGATAGCAAAGCGATTTACACCCACAGTGTCCCCGGCGGAGCCTTTAGAGGGTTCGGCGGTCCACAAGGCACTTTTGTAGCTGAATCACAAATGAATAAGCTCGCAAGTGAACTAGGGATAGATCCACTAGAAATTCGTAGGAGAAATGCTCTCACTGATCTATCTGACGGCATCACTCAAGCAGGCCTGCCCTTAGGCGTTGGTGTTCATCGGGTCCTCGAGACCTGCGCTGAGAGAGCACCAGTTGACGCTCCACTAATCGAGACACTTCCTTTCAAATCCATTGCTTCGTTGCCTGCAGCAACAGACCAGTTGAGACAAGGCCGTGGCTATGCCGTTGGGATGAAGAACGTTGGGTTTAGTTTCGGATTTCCGGAGGCTTGTGAAGCCGATGTCGTATTTCACGGTGACATTGACGCTGAGCGTCCAACCCGAATTGAACTCTTCCACAGTGCAGCAGAAGTTGGTCAGGGAGTCCATACCGCTCTCATCCAGATGGTTGCAGAAGCAGCAGACATTGATATCAGCAATGTTGATGCCACCTATAGCGACACCGCTACAGGTGGCGATTCCGGCTCAGCATCAGCTTCTCGTTTGACATTCATGGCAGGCAATTCAGTCTTGGGTGCCGTTGAAGAAGCTGAAAAGAGTTGGGCTGATGGCGCCCGGCCCGCCCTGGGACATTTTCGCTACAAACCACCGGCAACCGAGGCACTAGATCCAGATACAGGAGTAGGGCAACCTAACTTCTGTTATGGCTACATGGCACAGGCCTTGGATCTAACTGTAGATATTGGTACAGGCCATATACGAGTTGATCGGGTGCTCTCAATCCACGATGTAGGAAAGGCAATACATCCTCAGATGTTGAGGGGCCAAATTGAAGGTGCAATAGCCCAAGCTCACGGTTACGCGCTGAGTGAACAGCTCATCGTAAAAGACGGAAGAGTTTTAAACCCTCGACTTTCTCAATATCTGATTCCAGGAATTGGTGACGTTCCCGCCAAAGTCGAGTGCCTCATTTTAGAAGGAACAGATCCTCTCGGGCCGTGGGGCGCTAGAGGTGTGTCTGAAATGCCATACATAACATATGCACCTGCTGTTACGGCTGCTCTTCATGATGCAACCGGTGTTTGGATGAACACTTTTCCTTTGACTCCATCTGTGGTCCTTGAGCACTTAACTGCTGCAAAAAATTAGGGCATGTCATCGAGTTTCGTAAATAGGCGCTTGGCTTGTTCGGCAGCCTTTGCACGCACTTCCTGGGGGTCTATTCGAGTGGCTACCCCATTGTTCAGAACTACTTCGCCGCCAATTTCAACAAATTCGGCTCGAATATTGGTGTGGTAAGCGAGTCTCCAGGGATCTACCGGTCCTTCAGACCAAGCCACTCGATCTTGCAGGGCTTCGGGAACTAACTGATATCCACCTTCTAACCAGTTCCATGCTGTTTCAGGAGTAGTTGTGATGTCATGTTCTCTTACCCGCGCGTACGCGACTCGGAACTCATCAAGCATTGCAGCTCCAATACCGTCAGTACCTAACGCAACAGGCAGACGAAGTCGCTGAGGTGCTGCATAACCAACTGAATTATTCATATTCGACCGAGGATTATGAATGACTGTTCCCCGTAATTCATGATTATCGGGTAAATGAACACCGTGGACAAGGAGCCAATTATCTCGGCTCAAATCTTTTAACCGTTGCGCTGCGCCTCGATCATCAGCGCCTTCGGCGACATGAATATGAACACCGACACCAAAATGATCCGCCATTTCGGCTGCAGCAACAAGGGTTTCGTTTTCGCAGGTAAATGCTGCGTGTATGCCAACCATTCCACGTCTCCCACTAGCTAGGAAGCGAGCGTTTTCTTCTAGTCCTTTTGCTGCTCCCTCTGGTCCGTGACGATCGGTGACTCCATAAGAACACACCACGCGAATCCCGATCTCGGCGCAGGCATCAGCAATTACATCCAGCGATCCTTCGATTGCATTAGGAGATTCGTGATGGTCAATTATTGCAGTGGTGCCGGATTCGATGGCTTCGAGTGCCCCCAACTTTGCCGACCATTTCAACATTTCCAGATCCAAAGCTCGGTCGAGTCTCCACCAGACCAGTTCGAGAATTTCAAAAAAAGATGTTGGGCTTCGCGGGGGAGCTGGCATTCCGCGAGCTAGCGAGCTGTATAAGTGATGGTGGGCGCATACTAGACCTGTCGTTTCATTTGACTGCAGGTCCGTCAAGTCCACGCGTCGGCCCGTTCACGATTAGCTAAATTCCGCATCGGCAACTCAGTGGGCCAAGAATCGCCGTGCGAACGTATCGCTGCAGCAACTGCGCCAGCTGTTGGGACTAAACCTATTTCGCCTACTCCCTTAATCCCGTAGGGCGCCCCAGGCTGAGGGGATTCAATAATGATGACATCTACCGGGGGCATATCTTTCGGTCGGATGATATCCAGGCTCCGAAATGTCATGTTTGTAGGCCTTCCAGATGAGTCGGTTGGGAAGCCTTCAGTAAGTGCGTATCCAAGACCCATGTGCACCGCGCCCTCAATTTGGCCTTCACACAGCATCGGGTTGACTGCGCGACCAACGTCGTGGGCTGCCACTACATTGCTGACTTCTCCATTGTCTGGGTTGAGGATTACCACTTGCGATGCGTACCCGAAGGTTGAATGAATAACCGGGTTTTCTAACCCTTCGCTGAGAGAGTTAGTCCAATTAATTCGATAGGTACCTTCATAGTCAAGACCCACTTGGCACCCATCAAGTAACGCATTCCGGCAAGCGTCTTGAACTGCTCCAGCTCCCATTAGAGTGCCCCGACTTCCAGTGGTTTGCCCTGCCCCCAATTCCCGAGTCGAATCAACTATTACCTTTATCTGTTCAGCGGCTACACCGAGTTCCTCGACTGCGACTTGGAGAGCGACGTTGTGCACTCCTTGACCCATCTCAGTCCAGCAATGGCGCACTTCTAGGGTTCCATCTGGATCAAACCTCACGACGGCCTTCGCTATCTCATCAAAACCGTTTCCAAGTCCAGAATTCTTAAGTCCCAAACCAATTCCAACCGGCAATCCTGCGCGGACTGCCTCGTCATATGCAGGTTTTACGGCATCTAGACATGCGCGAGCACCAAGACATCCGTCATCCATTATCTGTCCGGGGCCCCAAATGTCTCCGGGGTCCACGACGTTGCGGGATCGAATTTCCCAGCCGCTGATACCAACTTTTTCAGCTAACCGATCGATTATGCCTTCCATAGCGAACTGGGCTTGGTTGGCACCAAATCCTCTAAAGGCCCCACAAACTGGGTTGTTAGTTCGGGCTGCGACAGCTTCAACGTCTACAGCTTGGAGTACATATGGTCCAGTTGCGTGGCCAGCGGCTCGCTCTAGAACTTTCATACCAACAGACGCGTACGGGCCTGAGTCCCCCAGCATTCTTGCTCGGAGACCTGTCAGTTTTCCGTTTTCATCGCAACCTGCTTCGTAGGTCATTCGAATCGGATGGCGTTTGGGATGCATGAGCAACGATTGTTCTCTCGAAAGAGTGATCTGAACGGGCTTATCTAAAAGCCACGCTGCCAACGCAGTATGAACCTGATTTGACAAATCTTCTTTACCGCCAAAAGCCCCACCGTTACTCACAAGTTCAGTAGTAATCAGAGACGGATCAAGATCTAAAACTCGAGCAATATCATTTCGGTCATCCCAGATTCCTTGTCCTCCGGTATAAACGTAGAGGCCTCCGTGAGTAGGTACCGCAAGGGTCGACTCAGGTTCTAGAAATGCATGTTCCACCCTTTGTGTTTGAAAGGTTTCAGAGACGACGTGCGCTGACTGATTCATGATCGAATCAACATCACCTCTCTGGTATGTGGATTTTGAAAGGATGTTTCCCTCTAGACCCCAGACAGCATTCTCCTCGCTATCAACAACGCGAACTGGATCGGTCATTGGTTCATGAACTCGGTATTCAATCTCCACCATTGCCGCTGCTTCCACAGCTGCACTTCGATCCTGCGCAACAACTACCGCCAGTACATCTCCAAGAAATGAGGTGCGCCCGCCTACTGGAATCATTACCGGCCAGTCTTTGTGGATTAACCCCACCCTGATGTCGCCTGGTATGTCTGCCGCTGTGAAAACTCCAGATACACCTTCTACAGACAGCGCGGCTTCCAAATCAATTTTGATGATGTCGGCTCGCGCATGGTCAGCCAGTCTCAGCGCACCATGAAGCATGCCCTCTACCTGCATGTCGTCAATAAACGGTCTTACTCCAGCCGCTAAGACATCTGCTTCGTATTTTGTTCCTCGCGATCCAACACCTTTAGGCGGTTCTGCTGCTTTGTTAACACCAGAGGCTATATCCAGGATGGCATCGAGGATCTTGATGTATCCCGTGCATCTGCAAAGATGAGCGCCGAGGTGTCGCGCTGTCTCATCACGAGTGAGAGCTTGACCTTTTTTTTCTATAAGGGCTTTAGCTCGCACCAAAATTCCGGGGATACAAAATCCGCATTGCAATGCGCCGTGTGCAGCGAAGATATCGCAGTACCTTTGAAGCTCTGCCTTGTCGAACCCCTCAAGTGTGGTGACGTCTTCACCATCAGTTCGTTCTAGGGAGGTTTGACAGGCAACTCTGGCTTTATTTCCTACCAAAACGGTGCAGGAGCCACACTGACCTGACGGCGCACAACCGTCTTTAGCTGAAATTACGCCCAGTTCATCTCTAAGTGCGCCAAGAAGATGCTGGTGGGTTTCAGAAACACTTACTGTTTCACCGTTTAACTGGAAGGACGTCATTGTGTTTTCTTCTGCCGTGTTATGAATTCGTACATCTCTGGTCGCCGGTAGCGATCGAAATCAAAAAGAGTGTCTTTATAGTGCTTGCACCAGTCAAGATCGCAGTCAGCAACCAAGAGTTCATCATCGCTGGTTTGAGCTTGAGCAACAATTTGTCCAGATGGCGCGATAATTACTGATTCAGCTAAAGAATCGACTCCCTCTTCAACGCCCCCTTTTGCAACTCCAATGACCCAGGTCCCATTTTGGTAAGCGCCTGCCTGCATAACTAAGTGGTTGTGAAACGACTGCAAAGGATTTTGTGATGGATCAGGGGCGTAGTGCATTGGGGTGTTGTACCCAATAAGAATCATCTCAACGTTTTGGAGCCCCATAACTCGATAGGTTTCAGGCCAGCGACGATCATTGCACAAAGCCATTCCCATAACTCCGCCAAACGCTTCCCAAACGCTAAAGCCGTCGGGGCCCTCTTCGAAATAACGGCGCTCTAAGTGTTGGAATGGGCGCTCCGGTTCGTGTTCTTCGTGACCAGGAAGGTGCACTTTTCGATACTTACCTACAAGTGAGCCAACTTCGTCTACAAGAACTGAAGTGTTGAAGCGCTGTCCTTCTGAGGTCAGTTCTGCGTAGCCGAGATAAAAACCGATGCCGAGGGACTTGGCTTCATCAAAAAGTCTTTGCGTTTCCAAACCGGGCATTTCAGTTTCGTAATATGAGTTCAATTCAGCGGGAACATCGTCCAGATACCACCGGGGGAAAAAGGTGGTGAGGGCCAGTTCGGGGAACACAACTAGTTGACAACTTTGATCACTTGCTTGTCTCATCAAGGTAAGTAACCGATCCACGACTTCGTTTCTTGTCGTGTCTCTTGCTATTGGCCCTAGTTGAGCTGCTCCTACGCGTAGTGACCTCACCAGTCAACCTCAGTCAATGCAAGCATGGTGTCGCTAAGCAGTTGCGTGCCCGCTATCAAATCTCTTTCATCGGTGTGTTCAGCGGGGTTATGGCTAATGCCATCCAAACTAGGAACGAAGATCATGCCAGTTGGACAAATTCGCGCCATCATTTGGGCGTCGTGGCCAGCACCAGAGGGCATGCGCTTTGTTGAAAGACCAGTTTGTTGGGCTAATTCTTCTATCTGTTCGACGACTCTGCTATCAAATTCCACCGGTTCAAAGCGAGCTAGCGATCTAGTCTCAACTTTTAGACCTTCATCTTTGGCAAAAACCGCGACGCAATTGTGGAGTTCTTCTTCAGCTTGTTGGAGCAAAGCTTCGTCGGTATTGCGAAGATCAACAGTCATAGTTGCACTTGCTGGGACTACATTCACCAGATTTGGATGCAGATGTAGTGAACCAACTGTCGCGACCTGGGTGCCTCCCATTTCTGTCGCTATCGATCTCACTGCGGTTACCACCTCAGCGGCGACGCGCATGGGGTCTTTACGGAGAGACATCGGCGTTGTACCCGCATGATTTGACTGACCGACCAAGACCAGTTCAGTCCACGAAATGCCCTGTACCCCTTCAACTATCCCAATTTGTATGTCTTCGTTATCTAATACGGGCCCTTGTTCGATGTGTAACTCAACGAAGGCGTGGGGCACAACACCTGGACACGGTGCTGTCCCTCGGTAACCAATACGTTCAAGCTCTTCACCAACAACGGTGCCATCTTTGCCCTCCACTTCGAGTACTGCTTCAACACTCATGCCACCTGCATAGGCAAGACTTCCCATCATGTCTGGTGGATAACGCGATCCTTCTTCATTAGAAAAAAAGGCGATGGCTAATGGGCGCTTGAGTTCGACGCCCATAGCAATTGCGGCTTCGATAACTTCTAGCCCTGCTAGGACACCTAGGTTTCCGTCGTAGCGGCCGCCAGTGCCCACCGTGTCAATGTGTGATCCAGCCATTACCGCGCCGCTGGCGCCTTCTACATGGGTAGAGGCAATAACGTTTCCTACAGCATCAATTGTCACTGTCAGACCTAAATCTCGCATCCATGTGACGACCAAGTCCCGACCTTCGCGGTCGGCGTCACTGAAGGCCAACCGCGAACATCCATTCGTGCCTTCAATTTTTCCAATTTCAGCAAGTTCAGTAATACGTTGAAGGAGCCGTTCCCCGTTTATGGGCACTGATGGGCCATTCAGCAAAGCCATATCTTTATTGAACCGATTCAACCGCAAAATAGCTAGTGATTCTTGTTTCCCTCAGATTTCGTTAGTGTTTATTAACTTCTACCCGATGGGAGATCTCATGAATCGACCAGCTCTGTACCTTCAAGATGCTCATGCAATCAGCGAAGGCATCGAATTCGCTAAATACGCAGAGGACAGGGGATTTGAGGCAGTTTGGCAGGCAGATTCTCGATTGGTTCGCGAGGCATCGATACCGATGGCCGCATTTGCTGCGACAACAGAGAGAATCAAAATTGGTTCAGGAGTTGTCGATGTGTGGACGCGTAACCCTGCTCGACTCGCTTCAATGTTTGCCACTCTCGATGATTTAGCTCCAGGAAGAATTCTGTGTGGGTTGGGGGCTTGGTGGGACCCTTTAGCCACCAAAGTCGGAGTTTCACGCAACCGACCGTTGAAGGCTATGCGGGAAGTAGTTACTGCAGTACGGGCACTTCTCGCCAACGAAACCGTCACATTCGATGGCGAGTTCGTACAACTGGACGGTGTTGAATTGGATTACGTCTACCAGGAACGCAAGCCAAAGGATGTACCGATTTATATTGGGGCAACTGGTATGAAAATGATGGAACTCACCGGCGAGATAGCCGATGGAGTAGTGCTCAACTACTTAGTTTCACCCGATTACAACGTTCGGGCAATGGACGCTCTTGAACAAGGCGCGGCAAAAGCGGGGCGATCGGTTGATGATCTTGATCGTCCTCAACTCGTGGTTTGTTCTGTTCATGAAGACCGCAGTACAGCTATAAATATGGCTAGAAACATGGTCGCTCAATATTTAGGGCAGCAACCTCACATAATGGAAGCCTCGGGTGTTCCCAAATCACTGCTCGAATCAGTAGGTGAGGTGCTCACTTGGCCTGCGACTCATGAGCAGGTTGAGGCTGCGGCAAAGTTGGTGCCCGATGAAATTGTGCAAATGCTCACAGCTTCAGGTACCGCTGAGGAAGCACGTGCCGCAGTACAGGGCTATATGTCGAACGGTTGCACCTCCCCGGTGTTGTACCCACTCGGCGATGTTTACGCCACTATTGACGCTTTCGCAGGTTGGACTGGGTCCGAGTAAATAAACTTTTCTTGCGGGTCAGCCTCTTAGCCGGCCTCAATATTTCCTTTGTTTCGGCTTCTTTAACTCTTTCTAGAGTGGCTTCATCGGTCTCTAAGAATGTGACAAGATGCGGGGGTTCGAAGACAAAACGTAAAGATGAGGCGAGTTCATGCGTAAACGGATACTGGCACTGTTAGCGGTGCTTTTTACATTTGGGATGCTGGCGACAGCATGCGGCAGCAGCGACGACAGCAGTTCGTCAAGCAGCAGCGACAACAGCAGTTCGTCAAGCAGCAGCGATGACAGCAGTTCGTCAAGCAGCAGCGATGACAGCAGTTCCTCGAGCAGCAGTGAAGCCGCTGAAACAGAAGCGGCATCCGACACTAAGGCCGCTTTCATAATGGTGGCACCAATTGGTGACGCTGGCTGGAACTACGCACACGATGTAGGAAGAAAGTACGCAGAAGCCGAAACTGGCGTTGAAACCGCTTATGTTGACGCTGTTCCTGAGGGAACTTCAGAGTTCGATAACTACGTTCGAGACTTCATTGACCAAGGTTACAACGTTATTGTCGGCACCTCGTTTGGGTACATGGATGCCATGTTGGCCTTAGCCGATGAATATCCCGAGGTTGTATTCGAACATGTCTCCGGTTACAAGATGAATGAAACCAACTTCGGAAACACCTTCGGGCGCATGTACGAACCACGGTACCTATCAGGCATGGTCGCAGGCTCCGCTACAAGCTCCAACCTCATCGGTTACGTAGCTGCATTCCCAATCCCTGAAGTAATTCGCGGGATAAACGCCTTCACTTTGGGCGTTCAAGCAATCAACCCAGATGCACAGGTAGAGGTTGTCTGGACTAGTACTTGGTTCGATCCAGTAGTCGAAGGTGACTCTGCCCAGGCCCTGCTTGACAAGGGTGCTGACGTTATCGCCATGCACCAAGACTCAACTGCTGCCGGTGAAAAAGCTGAAGCAGCTGGTGCGCGCTGGGTTTCGTACAACACCGATATGAGCCAATTCGCTCCGGCTGCATACCTCACAGCACCTGTCTGGAATTGGGGACCTCGATATGTTGAAATCATCGAAGACGCCAAAGCAGGTAACTACGCACCGACCTCATACTGGGGTTCAATGGCTGACGGCATAGTCGACCTCGCGCCAATAGCAAGTGACGTCGACCAATCCGTAATTGATCAAGTGATGGAAGCAAAGGCAGCAATAATTGCAGGTGACCTTCATCCGTTCACCGGCCCACTTCTAGATCAAGATGGCACCGAAGTTCTAGGTGCTGGCGAAATTATGGATGATGGCGCAATGCTCGGAATGATGTTCTTTGTTGAAGGTGTTATTGGATCAACTGGCTGAGTTAGTTAGTAATTAGCAACACGAAGCGGCGCCGGCGAGGACAACCCACGTCGGCGCCGCTAACGCGTTTGTGCAAAGCAGGTATCGCTCACAATGACCCAGCCCTCATCCTTAGAAAAAAAAGAACCATTATCGGTTGAGTTGACCGAAGTCTGGAAAAGATTTCCGGGCGTTGTCGCAAATGCCGGGGTTGAACTCTCTATACAACGCGGCTCGATTCATGCACTTCTAGGCGAAAATGGGGCTGGAAAATCAACCCTCATGAATATCCTTGCAGGGGTTTATCGACCTGACAGCGGGCAGTTAAAACTTCATGGGCGGTCACATCAATTTCGAAACCCATCTGATGCCTTGTCAGCTGGTGTCGGGATGGTTCATCAAGAATTTCGATTAATACCTTCATTTTCAGTGGCAGAAAACGTGGTACTCGGATCAGCTCCATCGTTAATCAAAACTGGACAAGTTGAGCAACGGGTCGCTGAAATGGCAGCAAAGTTTGGTTTGCAAATTGATCCTTCCCAGCCTCTCTGGCAACTGTCTATGGGTGAGCGCCAAAAGGTGGAGATACTGAAGGTTCTGTGGCGCGACGCTCAAGTCCTCATTTTGGATGAGCCCACTACGGTCTTGACGCCTAGCGAGGTTGACGATTTGGGCGAAATTTTACGCCGGATGGCAGACGATGGACGGTCAATCATTTTTATTAGCCATAAGTTGCATGAAATTGCTGGGATCTGTGACCACGCGACCGTTCTACGACAAGGGAAGACAGTCGCCAATTCATTACCTGTGGCTGATACCAGTCAAGATGAGTTGGCTCGCTTAATGGTAGGTGCCTCTCCCACTATCTCAACTCAGCAGAGTGCAGCCGTCATAGGCAAGCCTCTACTAGAACTCAAAAATTTGAGTGCTCAGGGTGATCGAGGCATGAATGCGTTCTCGGGTATTAACTTTGATATTAAGTCTGGGGAGATAGTGGGTATTGCTGGCGTTGCGGGCAACGGGCAACGCGAATTAGCTGACGTTATTGCAGGCCTGAGGCCTTCAATTAGCGGTGAAATAATTATGGATGGTGCTGACATAACAACGAAAAGCCCAAACCACCGATTCCAGTCTGGATTGGCATACATACCAGAAGATCGTCTCGGCGTTGGTTTAGCACCGCGTCTTTCAATAACCGATAACGCAATTCTTCGCGTCTACCGCCACCAACGAAAGGGGCCATTTATCTTGGGTCAAAAGGCCCTTTCCTACTGTGCCGACATCATCGAACGCTTTGGAGTAAAAGCAACCGATGTCAATGGTCCCATCGCTGCTCTTTCTGGAGGGAACCTTCAGCGGCTTTTGGTAGGTAGAGAACTAGATGGAAAACCTTCGGTAGTGATTGCCTCGCAGCCAACACGAGGCCTTGACGTACAGGGAGTAAAGGCTATTCAAGAGTTGTTAATCAACCAGCGCGATTCTGGTGCGGCGGTAATGATGATTTCAGAGGACCTGGATGAATTACTTGCAATTAGCGACCGCCTTCTGGTGATGGAAGGCGGCGTACTTCGCGGTGAATTTGATCCACGAAGTGCTTCACGACAAGAAGTTGGAATGGCGATGCTTTCCGACGCACAGGTTCGCGCCACCCCATGAGGCGCATTCGTTTACGTTTACGCGAGCATCCGTTGCCCGGAGGCCAACCTGTGGCATTTGGCATCGGGCTGGCTATAGCGCTATTTGTCGGCACGTTGCTTCTTCTAGGAGCTGGTCATGACCCCCTGAAGATCTATTCAAGGATGTTCGACGCGTCTCTCGGTGGCCCAGATGCTTGGTCCATCACTTTGAACCGAGCTATTCCTTTAGGACTTGCTGGGCTAGCAGTCGCCGTTGCTGGTTCTATGGGACTTTGGAATATCGGTGCCGAGGGACAAATAATTGCAGGGGCAATAGCAGCCAGTTGGGTCGCCCGAATAGGGGGTAGCTGGCCTGGGCTGCTTTTGATCTTGATGATGTTGGTTGCCGCTGTAGCGGGAGGGGCTCTTCTCGCTCTTGGTCCGGCGATGGCTCGAGCCAAACTTGGCGTCAACGAAATCATTACCACCTTGATGCTTAACGAAGTGGCTCTCCGCCTTGTCCAGTGGCTGATTCATGGACCATGGAAAGATCCTGATTCATTTAATTTTCCGTTGGCTCCAATGTTGCCTGATCAGGCGCGCTTGCCAACCCTTTTCGGTCGAGCACATTTTGGTCTTCTCATCGCAGCTGCCGTGATCATTGTGATCTCCGTCGCTGTTCGCTATACCGCTTGGGGATATGAACTACGAATTGCCGGGTCCTCAGAAGCGACGGCACGATATAGCGGAATCTCGCTTCCCAAGAAAGTACTCGCAGTTCTAGTTCTCAGCGGCGCAATAGCAGGCTTAGCAGGGGGCGTTGAATTAACCGGCACAACAGACCGTCTTACAGAATCTATTTCGAATGGTTTTGGTTTCGCAGGAATCATCGTTGCTGCGCTAGCGCTCATGCGCCCATCTGGAGTTGCCGCCGTGGCAATACTTTTCGGTGCAGTTCAGATAGGTGGACAGAGCATTCAAACGTTGGGGGTTTCCTCATCGGTCTCCACAATTTTGCAAGCTTTCATTCTGTTTGGGGCTATAGGTGCAGGGGTCTTTAGCCGGTATGCAATCGCTCTCGAAAAAGATGCACTTCGAACAACTGAAGAAGTTCAATCATGAACGAAGCGTCACTAATTGGACTGCTCATAGCTACGGTTTCCTTCGGGGCACTCCTCTACCTTGCGGCACTCGGAGAGCTCATCGCCGAAAAAGCCGGTGTCCTTAATCTTGGCGTTGAAGGCATGATGGCTATTGGGGCGGTAACCGCCTTTATAGCTGGAGTTGAATTTCAGAACCCTTGGCTAGCTCTACTCATCGCAATGCTTAGTGGTGCCCTACTGGCATCGGTTCACGGATTATTTACTGTCGGCTTAGGGGCAGAACAGGTTGTGTCTGGCTTGGCACTGACTATTTTGGGGCTGGGTCTCGCAGCATATTTAGGCAAGGATTATGTGGGGTTGCGCCCCGGTGCTGAACTTGTACCTGTTGAGTGGGGTCCTCTGTCAGAATTGCCGTGGGTCGGGCCAATTTTCTTCAGCCAGGCGCCAGTCGTCTACATAGCACTGTTCGCGGGAATAGCCGCGAGTCTGGTCCTTTCAAGAACGCGACTCGGTCTAGCTTTACGAGCTGCAGGTGAATCAGCCTCTTCCACTGACTCCGCAGGACACTCAGTATTGGGGCTACGCCTATCAGCGGTCGCTACAGGTGGTGCTTTAGCGGGAGCGTCTGGGGCCTATTTGACTTTAAGTATTACTCCCCAATGGGCTGAGGGTCTGACCGCCGGACGTGGATGGATAGCTGTAGCGCTTGTTATCTTTGGTGCCTGGCGTCCTGGTCGAGTTGGTTGGGGTGCACTGCTCTTTGGTGGGACGTTGGCGCTGAAAACTCGACTCCAAACCTTTGGTGTTGATTTTTCACCAATAATTTTGTCAATGCTTCCTTACGTCTTGACACTCCTCATTCTTCTGATTATTTCAGTTCGGGCTCGCAAACGGCCCTCATCAGCTCCCGCTGCGCTTGGTTTGGCGTACCGACGAGAGGAGCGGTAGACACCCCCAATTTTGGCGTTACAGAATTGCCCGTGCGACCGCCCATATATAAGCCACCGCTACCCCGAGTGCTACCAGTCGCCACAATTTCTTCCGCACAGTGCTTACCGTAAACCTTCTTTGCCGATTCTCTTTAGCAATTCGCTTGCCAGTTTTTGCTGACTTTTTGACCTACCAGAGACAGCTGCACTCAACGGTGGCTTCTAGCGCTTTCCAGCGAAATGGTGTCGGCTCTGATGTTGCGTCGCATCCTGTGCATCTCAAGACGAAGTTCCCATCTATTTTGCTCATCGTGACCGGTTGCTCACCAGTGGACAATCTTGCTTCTTTTTTGGGGGAAACTTTTTGGCGGGCGATCTCTGGTAACTCTAAAACATCAAAATCCAAGTACAAGGGATCGGGCGACGAAACTGGCGGATTATCCCAGGCTTCTCTGTGAGCGTCCGTTTCCTCTGACCACCCTAGGTAACTCAGCCACGCGTATTTGTCTATGGAGTCAAGGTTGTCTGGGATCTCTTTCACTGATGTCAAGGGGCCGATTCGTTCAGGGGCCACAAGCTCGTCGGGACCTGAGTAGTTAAGAAATGAGACGAGATCATCTTGTTCGCCTATCCCAAAAATCCGAGATGTCTCACTTATGGCTTCGATTTCTTCCATAAATCCATCACGTTCAGAGGCTGTTGGGTCCTCCAATGTGTCGCTTGCGTACAAGACAACGAATCGTGCGCCAACGCCTAGTTGTTTTAATCGAAGGATCCGACCCATTCGTTGAATCATTTGTCTTCGGGTTCGGCTGGCGTTCACGACAACCCCTAAGTTGGCGTCTGGAACATCAATTCCCTCATCCAAGACTCTGGGGGCTGCTACTGCGTCAAGCTTTCCATCTCGAAGATCGTTCAGAATGGTTTCGCGTTCCAACCGGGCAGTGTCACCGGTAATAATTTCGATTCCTAGTAGAGGGTCTAACCGGTTAATTGCATGGTTGGCTGCCTTCACGGTTTGAGTGAAAATAAGTGCTCCCGAGGCCTCAAGAATTACCGACGAAAAATTGGAAAGAACTTCATATTTTGAGCGACTTGTAGCGACAATCTCACGACGTTTCGAAAATGAATCAAGGTAAGTGCTTGCAGCCTTACCATTTGGTCCTGCATCATTTTCAGCTAAGTAGCTGACCGCAGCCAAGAAAGCTCCAAAAGGCTCTTGAGGCATGTCCGGGATTGCACGCAATGTTTGCCGAGAAGCGACTAGCTCAGCTTCCATTAGATCGTATTCATCTCGTTCTTCTTTAGCCAAAGGCACTGCTACAAAAGCGACTCGTGGCTGCGCACAGACTCCGTCAGCAATTGCTTGACCGAAGTCATACCTGTAACAAACTCCACCAAAATAGGGGACCAACGTCTTTTCGACGGCGTCATCGGAGCGTTCGAGAGTTGCGGTTAGGCCTAAGCGCTCTTCGTACTCATGGATGAGCGACTTCCGCAAAGTTGCTCCACCAAACCCATGGCATTCGTCTGCGATCAGAAGGCCACCAAGGTCTCCTGGCGGCAGTGGTTTCTTAGCGCTCGCTGAATGCCGAGTTGTCACTAGCACGTCGCAATCATCTGCTCGGTCGCTAAAGCTGTCCCCTAGCCGTCCGATCACACAATGAGGTAACGCTTTCTTGAGACTCGACGACCACTGTTCCATCAGGACACGGCTTGGAACAACTACGAGGACAAACAGACCTCGCCTATGAGCGTCAGCAGCGGCTTGAAGAGCGACGTTCGTTTTCCCGGCCCCAGTGACCGCTTCAATAATGCCTCGACGACCGCACCTGAGCCAGCTAGCTAACGCTAGGAGTTGCCATTTATAAAGGAAATGTTGGGAATTGTTCATAGATCGATCTCATGACGCTAAGGCCCAGTTCATCAATTTCCACCTTGTCAGGTTACCTTGAATGTCACCGCCAAAAAAGAGTTCGGTGGGAGCTGCACAATTGGAATCTCTTGAGCTGAAACTTCGACTTCGCTTCGTCTCACGGCATCTGGATTATCCCATGTGTTCTGCGCCGTTGGACTTGAATGGTGCAGAATTTCAGCACTGGCAGCGGCCACCTGACCTCCTGAGAAGTCAATTTCTAGATCAAAAGAGGAATCGACGGAACGATTTATGGCGTAAACATGTAGCTGATTGTCATCGCTTATTATGGCGGCACCGTCCAGCGCTGCTACGCCTTCAAAAACGCCTGATTCTATGGTCGGTCCTTCGTACCCCAGGCGCAGCGAGTTACCTTCTCGACGACTTACAAACATCGCTAAGGCTTCGAAGATGGTCTGTCGCAAAAGCGCGTCCCCTTTCGTAAGCACAGGCGCGATGACGTTCACGACTTGGGCAATGTTGGCAATTTTTACGACATCAGCGTTTCGGATGAAGCTCATCAAAAACTGGGCACAAACAAGGGCGTCTTGAAGGTCGTATATCTCTTCAACGAGGTGCGCCGGGAACTTTCCATTGGCCCACATATGGTCTCTATTGCGGGTCCGGTACCAGACATTCCATTCATCGAACGCAATAAATGGACGTCGATTTGAGCGTCGTTTCCCTGCTACGTACCGACACACCGAATCAATTTCTGCAATTTGTTGATCGATAAGTACCCCCGAACACAGAAATGCTGATGTGTCACCGGAATAGTTATCTAAGTATCTGTGGGTGGAGAGATAGTCAGCCAAACCCCCGACAGCGTCAAGTGCTTCTCGATCCCACTCCATATACGACGAGTTGTCCGGCAGTGATGAGCCCGAAACTACAAGTTCAATTGATGGGTCCACCAACTTCATCATGTGTGCCGTCTGCCGCGCTCTCACCCCATAGTCAGCGGCCGGCATATGCCCAATTTGCCATGGGCCGTCCATTTCGTTTCCTAAACACCACAGTGGAACTTTTGAAAGCTGCTGTATTTGGTCTCCGTCTCGTTGCTTGGCGATGTCGGTCTTTAGGTCACTGTTTGTGTACTCAACCCAATCAGCAGCTTCCTCAGGTGAGCCTGTGCCTAAGTTGACGGCAAACATCGGCGACCATCCGGTGCGTTCACATAAAGATAAAAACTCGTTCGTGCCGAAAGTATTTGGTTCGGTTGTCCCCCATGCCAAGTCTCTGCGGACGGGCCGAGCCTCAACTGGGCCGACTCCGTCGCGCCAGTGGTAATTCGAAACAAAGTTGCCGCCCGGGTAACGCATAACAGTGAAGTCGAGTTCATCTAACGCAGATAAAACATCTGCTCGACACCCATAAGAATCAGCATGGGCTGATGTCGGGTCATAGATACCTTCATATACAGCTCGCCCCATGTGTTCGAGAAAGCCACCAAAGATTCTGGGGTCTACGGGGCCTACATGATGACGGCGGTGCAGATGAAATTTAGCTTTAGTCACAACCTGAGCGTAGTTGGAACTTGCTTTGCGTCTTCTCGCCGTTGTGTTGCACCCACCGCACCAGTGATTAACAATTCGCGACCGCTCCGATTGCGCTACTGAATACAAGTCGCCATTAGAGAGCATTGCTATAAAAACAATCTTGAAAGATCACTCTCACTTAAGCTCGAGCTGTGACCGCCAACAACCCAGAAACTGTTAAAGCAGATGCCCAACAATGGTTCGCTCAGCATTGGGATCCTGGTATGCCTATTGGTGTTTGGTGGGAGCTTCTCGCAGACGCCGGTTGGGCATTCCCCTCTTGGCCAGAGGGGTTCGGCGGGCGAGGTCTATCAGCTCGTGCTACTAAAGCTGCGATTCAGGCTCGGCGTGAGGCTGGTGCTTTTGGCCCGCCGAACGGTGTTGCAACATTTTTGGCTGCTCCGACGATCATGCATTACGGAACTCGGGAGCAACAGGCGAAGTACCTTCCACGAATAGTGAATGGCCGTGACATCTGGTGTCAACTTTTTTCGGAACCAGGAGCGGGGTCAGATATGGCTGGCCTATCTACGAGAGCAACGCTGGACGGCGAAGAGTGGATAGTGAACGGCCAAAAAGTTTGGAACTCCGGAGCGCAATGGGCTCAATATGGAATTTTGATTGCTCGAACCGATCCCGTCCAACCTAAACATCGCGGTATTAGTTACTTCCTGATCAATATGGAACAAGACGGTGTCGATGTCCGACCCTTGCGTGAAATGACTGGTGACGCTGCTTTTAACGAAGTGTTCCTGAATGACGCAAGAGTTGCTGAAGATGATCGGCTGGGAGATCTCGGTGATGGTTGGCGGGTTGCGATGACAACGCTGTCTCATGAACGTGACCCTGATAATGCCGGAATGGGAGAGACAGCAGCTTTTGGCAGTGTTGACTTAAATATGACAGTCCACGATTACAGCGTGAGTATTTCTTCCAGGAACGATGGCTTTTCTCTTGCTTTAAGCGGCGGAGTAACCAAAGTTCTTAACGATGTAACGTCACAGTTCGATGCTTCAACTGATCCGAACAAGCGTCAGACATTGGCAAAGATTCTTGAGAAGCGAAGAGTCGCTCGATGGTCTGGTATGCGAGCAGCGGGAAAGGTCAAGGCCGGTGGTCAGCCCGGTCCTGAGGTATCAACTCTCAAGCTTCTCGGATCTGACATGGGACGAGAAATCCGCGATGTAGGTCTTGAGGCAATGGGCCCTTACGGCATGTTGTACGGCGAAGACGCTCCGACCGATGGCCTTTTCCATGCATACTCAATGTTCACTCCAGCTCAATCGATTGCGGGCGGAAGCGACGAAGTTCAGCGAAATATTGTCGGCGAACGAGTACTTGGTTTACCGCGCGAACCTGGGGAGAAAGAACAACGTGAGTTACCTTGGTCAGATCTCCCGCGCAGCTAATAACCAGAACCTTTGGGAAGTAACAGTTCCACCCGGAGCTCCAGTCACCGTTAAAGCGACGTCCTCTTTTGTCAACTCCGCACTAGAAATACGCAAAAACTTGGTTTCTTGGACAACTGTTTTTCAGTTAGTCCTCAAATAATTGATGCCTTGACCCTCAGCCGCTCGAGAAACGAAGTGTTCACAATTCCGACACATCTTCGAAAACCACGTTTCTTATTCTTACCTTGGAACTTGCGAACAGCGAAACGAGGTGCAGGATTATGAGTTCGAA
>CENZ01128349.1_pt1 | contig 22223 bp, 20 predicted proteins | sample 361341 | NCBI WGS metagenome assembly CENZ01 (sample SAMEA2619782, study PRJEB7988) | marine metagenome | biome: marine biome (ENVO:00000447); feature: deep chlorophyll maximum layer (ENVO:xxxxxxxx); material: "saline water (ENVO:00002010), including plankton (ENVO:xxxxxxxx)" | depth 50 m
CCGGCGACAAACATATCGGCACCAGCGTCGGCAATTTCCCGGATGTTACCCACTCCAACACCACCATCCACTTCCAGTCGAATGGCGTAGTCGCTGTCATCGATAAGTTTCCTCACCTTCTCCAGTTTCTTCAGGGTGGAGGGGATGAATTTCTGTCCGCCAAAACCAGGATTGACCGACATCAGAAGAATCACATCGATCTTGTCCATCAGGTATTCCAGGCAGTCCACTGGCGTGCCCGGATTGAATACTAGGCCAGACTTGCAGCCCTGGTCTCTGATCAACTGTAAGGAACGATCCACGTGGGCAGTGGCCTCTGGATGAAAACTAATATAACTGGCACCTGCCTTGGCAAAGTCCAGAATCAGCTGATCAACCGGCGATACCATTAAATGCACATCGATGGGCGCCTCGATACCATGCTTGCGCAGGGCCTGGCACACCATCGGCCCGATGGTGAGATTGGGCACATAGTGATTATCCATCACATCGAAATGCACAACGTCCGCTCCGGCGTCCAGTACATTAGTCACTTCTTCACCGAGTCGGGCGAAATCTGCCGACAGGATTGAGGGCGCAATAAGAAAGTCTTTCATCAGGCAGGCCTGTGCTTAAGAGGCAATAGTTTAGATGGCGTATTCTAACGCGCAGACCGGGGTGTGTCAGGCACGAATCTGTAGTCGGACAGGAATTACTTTGCGGTGTCTAGGCCCTGATCTTACGGAAGCCACAAACCGTTTCGTAGGCGCTGCGAATGGCCGTGGATTTTTCCTGGGCCATTCTGAGCGTCTCTTCGGAGAGATTTTCGCGCACCAGCTTGTCAGGATGGTAGCGGGACATCATCCGCAAATAGGCCCGCCGAATTTCACCGTCTTCCACGTCAGGCTCTAGCTGCAGAATGTGATAGGCATTGCGCAGTAAGCTCTTGCCATTCTCCTGCTTTGAATCCGCGCGCATCTGCATTTCGCTGCAGATCTCGAGGAATTCGGTCTTGTTATAGCCCAGGCTTTCCGCTACGTCGCGCAGCAGGATTTTTCCCTTTAGGCGAATATCACCTTTGATGTAGGCGAGACGACATTGAATCTTAATAAACAGGCGGGCCAGCGCACTGCGGCGGCCAATGCTGGACACCAACTCCCGCACGAAAGGCAACACATCAGTTTCCGGCTGCTTGCCCAATTCAAAATAGTCGATGGCTTCCTGCCTTCCCAGTGGATCGAGGCCCAGCAGCTGCATAATGGTGGATGCGTAGTTCACCTCCGGAGCGGTAACGCGGCCATCCAGCTTGGCAATGCGACCCATCACGGCAAACATGGCGCGATTAATAATTTTCTGCGAACGGCCGCCAGCAGGCACCATCGCTCCCGGCGCACTGCCGTTGAGACGATTGGTAATTGCCCGCTTGTAGGCGCGGTTCTGCAGAAGCCCAATCAACTCGCCAGCTCCTGGGGTGAATTGGCTGACCCATTTGACTGCGCATTGACTTCCTGCAGGCGCTCCGGCGTGCCCACATCAATCCACTTACCTCCATAGATTTCACCACTCACCTTGTCCTGCTGCATGGCTTCCTGCAACAACGGAACCACCGACCGCGGCTGGATTGGCATGTCTTTGAACAGGTTCTTGTGCATCACGCTGATACCGCTGAAGGTTAATCGTTCGTCCCGGGCCTCGTGATCTTCATGAACCCGGCCCTGTTCATCAATATAAAAATCTCCATGAGGATTGTGCTCGGCATTTTTGACCAGCACCAAGTGCGCCAGCCGACCCTTACCGTCCAAGGGCTCGAGAGCGGAAAAATCAAAATCCGTCCACACGTCTGCGTTGACCACAATAAAGCTGTCATCCTTGAGTTTCGGCAAAGATTTGATGATTCCGCCTGCTGTTTCGAGGCGAATCGGCTCACGGGAGTAGCTGATCTCGATTCCCAGTCGGGAACCGTCCCGCAGATGCTCCTCGATCATGCCGCCCAGATAGAAGTGGTTGATCACCACGCCGGTCACGCCGCCGGCCTTGAGGCGCTCAATCTGATGCTCAATCAGGGTCTTGCCCCCCACCTTCAGCAGGGGTTTGGGGATATTAGCGGTGAGAGGCTGCATGCGTTTGCCTAATCCCGCCGCGAGAATCATTGCACGCATAGCGCTTACAGAGCCTGTTTCTTGGGGAGTTTTTCCTGCGCCGTGGGGATTACCCGGCGCTGAAACCACTCCACAAAGTTCCCCAGCTCGGGGTACCGGCTACTGACCTCCAGAAAGTATTTGCTCACCAGAGGAATATCGGCCAAATACTGGGATTTATTATCCCTGAGATAGAGGCGGCAAAATATTCCCATCACCTTGAGATGCCGCTGCAGACCCATCAAATCGAAATCACGGAAAAATGCCGCTTCGGCGAGCCCACTCAGAAGGCCCTGGGATTGGGCAGCCGTCAGATAATAGCGCCCCCAGCTTGCGACCTGCTCGGGCTGCCAGCGGATATAGCAATCCCGCAGCAGGGAAACCAGATCGTAGGAATAGGGACCATGTACCGCATCCTGAAAATCAATCACTCCAAGTTCAAATACATCGGCATTATCACCCTCTGCCGTCGGGGTTTGCTCCAGCAGCATCAGGTTGCGGGAATGATAATCGCGGTGCACTAACACGGTTGGCTGCGCCAGGGCAGCATCTTCGAGCACGGTCATGGTTTGATCGATCAGATCTTTTTCTGCCGCGGACAAATCCAGCTCCAGAAACGCCAGTAAGAACCATTCCGTGAATAAATCCATCTCACGTCGCAACTCTGTTCTACTGTAGGCGCCAAGTATCTCTTGATTTCCACAAAGTTGAATTCGAACAAGGGTATCGATAGCGATACGGTATATCCTATCGGGTTTATTTATATCCTGACCGGCCTGACAGGCGAGCATTTCTGGCAGCACCATAGCGTCACCAAGATCTTCCAACAGCATGAAGCCTTGTTCGCAATCAACGGCATAGACTTCCGGCGCGTGGACACCAGCGTCTCGAAACATGCCGCAAACTTTGACGAAAGCTGCAGAATCTTCATGCTCAGGGGGTGCGTCTACCGCTATAAAAGTTTTTTGATTCTGCACAGCACGGAAGTACCGGCGGAAACTGGCATCACCGCTAACCATCACCAGTGGCAATCCGGCTGGGTCGTCTGCCTGCAACTCGGCAGCCACCCAATGCTGCAAACGGGTTTCCCGGGATGTTTTTTCTGGCGGGGTCATAGGAGTAGTCTGGTGCGGCCTGGTGAATGCAAATAGCTTTGGTCTAACTTTCAGGATCAAGGGCTAAGGGCCAACTTAAGCCTGGCATAAGACTATACAGACCAAATCGGGCAAAATAATGGCAATGGAGAATGCATCGCCAATGAATTATTATCCCCGGCAGTGTCCGGCTACCTGTCAGAGACACTTGCACCTTTCAATAAGATTCATCGGCAATTAATGCAATTACAACAGCCAAGCCTCTTGTCTCAACCTGCCGCTCACTTTCTTAACACCTTTTCTGGCGGACCTCGCCTCCAGCAAATGCATTGTTCCATCGTGGCCGCCTTCCTGTACGGCACCGCATTACTGGCGCTGGCGCCCGCGAGTGCGCTGGGCCAGCTGCCTATTTACTCCTGCCAGCCCAACGCCGCAGGCGATGGCTGGGTCTGCGCATCCAGTCAGCCAGAGACCGGCAACACTGCCAACCAGGCCAATCAATACAACAGCGACAATGCTGTGCTGCCCAGTGTGCCCCAGGCGGCACCAGCCTCAGCACAGCCACTATCTCCCGACACAGAAGTCTCGGCACCAGCCGCCGAGCCGGGGACTGATGCACCTGCGCAAAAGCCCGTCACGCCAGACCCTCTATCTAGCCACTCAGCGGTTCGCCCTGCAACTGACCCCACTCCCCCTGCTGGGTCAGACACCGGCACCCACTCCAGCGAACCGGCAACAGGCCAAACTAGAGCAACCACATCCGCTACAGAGATTGTGGCGCCTAGCTCTGACTACCCGTTGGACTGGGTGCCGCGGGAAGCGATGATGCCTGCGCAACAAGACGCTCTGGCGGCAAACTGCTGTGGTGGATTTGTGGATCCATCCCTGGAACTGTTCGCAGGCCTTGCCGATCCCAGTGAATCTGAAACCGTGTTCAAGGCGACGGCTGGTCTATCCCAGCTTTCCCAGGATCTGATCACAATCGATGGCGACGTCATTGTGCAGCAGGGCGCGCGCACTATTGAGAACAACGAAACCTCCAGCATCAACCGCGGTCAAAACACGGTTTTGATGGACGGAGACGTTGTGTTTCGCGAACTTGGCGTGATGCTGCGAGGCAGCTCTGCCTATATTAACAGCGACGACCAGGTCAACCGGGTCGAGAGCGCGCAATATGTCCTGCACGACTTTGGTGCCCACGGCGATGCCCAGAGCGTGATTTATAGTAGCGAGACTGGGCTGGTTACTATCGAGAATGGCGCCTTCAGCCGCTGCGAACCTGAAAATGAATTCTGGACCCTCAGCGCCGAGTCCATTCTGCTGGATCAGGAGGCTGGTCGCGGCTACGCGAAAGCCGCTAGTATTCGCATTCGCGATGTCCCGGTTTTCTATTATCCGTTTACCTTGCCGTTTCCACTTGGTGATGGGCGGGCATCTGGCTTGCTGCCCCCCAGCATTGGCTCAACCCGCACCGGTGGGGTCGATATCGAGCAACCGTACTACCTGAACCTGGCACCAAATTACGACGCTACCATTGCACCGCGCCTGATGAGCGACCGCGGCGTCCTGCTGAACACGGAGTTTCGCTATCTTGCCAGTTGGTCTATGAATACCCTCAACCTGTCTGGCCTGTCTGGGGACGACCAATTCGACCCTGACACTAAGGACATACGGACTTCTGATTCTCCTCCCAGAGAGAACCGCTGGTTTATTGACTTCGAACACAGGGGCGCGCTAGGACGACACTTCTCCACCTCTATCGATTACAGCGCAGTCAGCGATGATGACTATTTTTACGATTTCGGAGGCGCCGGCCTAAATGTCACTAGCCAGAACTTCTTGAGTAGACAGGGCGTGATCAACTTCAACTCGAGCCTGCTTCAGGCCGGCCTCAGGGTCCGGCGTTTACAAATCATCGACCCATTTCGCAACGCGGACACTATTTACAAACCCTACGATCGCCTGCCGCAGTTTTTCTTCAATACTGGCGCGGCATTGCCCCTGGGTTTACGCTTCGACCTGCGCGGAGAGGTGGCTGGCTTCGACCGTGATCTGGACGACGCCTCGCTTAACCCGACGCTAATCGACAACGGTGTGCTGGTAAGCGGCGAGCGTATAAACCTGACGCCGCGCCTGGGCTGGTCGGTGGAAGCACCTGGTTGGTTTGTGCGCGCCAATGCGACTTATCAACATTCCAGCTACGAATTACAGAACCAAGCCGTCGCCACCCAGTCAGACCCCGAGATCAACATTCCCATCTTCAGCTTTGACTCCGGTCTGGTGTTTGAGCGCAGCATGAAGGGCGGCGGCACCCAGACCCTGGAACCCCGGGTGTTTTATTTAAATAGCGAATACGAAGACCAGTCCAGGCTACCGCTGTTCGATACCTCTGAGCTTAACTTCAGCTTTTCCCAGCTGTTTCGTGAGGATCGTTTTGCCGGCGGCGATCGCACCTCCAATGCCGATCAAGTCGCCGTCGCCCTCACCAGCCGCTTTCTGGATGCGCGCGGCAAAGAGCGACTGCGGGTCGGCCTCGGCCAGATCCAGTACTTTGAGGATCGCCTGGTCAGTCTCAGCAATCCGCTGCAGAACTGGATTTCGCGCTACTCACCCCTAGCCGACCAGTCCGCCTATGTTGGCGAATTCGCGCTCAGTCTCGGCGATCTCTGGCGCCTCAATACCGACTTTCAGTGGAACGAGGATCGCCAGGAACTGGACGAGGGCAGCCTGGCGTTGCGCTATCAGCGCGACAGCGATCACCTGTTCAATCTCGCGTTTCGCTATCGTAGCCTGACCGACTCGCCCTTTTTTATCCTGCCACCGGGCATAGACCCGCGCATTAAGCAAAGTGATATATCCGGCATCTGGCCGCTGACCTCGAGCTGGAAGCTGATGGGTCGCATCAATTACGACCACAGCAACTCACGAAACCTAGAGAGCTTTGTTGGCGTACAATGGAGTAACTGCTGTGCCACAATTCGGCTGGTAGGGCGAGAGTGGGTTGACGAAAACCAATTGTTTCGACCTAATAGCGAACCCAATCGTGGAATTTTTGTCCAATTTACCCTGAATGGCCTGGGAAATCTGACCGGTGGTGGTCTGAGCAACTTACTTCAAGACGGGATCTGGGGATTTCGAGACGCGGATTATGAACAGAATTGAACTGCCTAGAATGGAATTACCTAGCACTGAAAAATACAGCGCACTGCGGTGCCTGCCTAAGCTCCTGGTGACCGGCCTGCTGTGCCTGGGCGCCGTGCTGCCAGCCGCAGCGCAGCAGCGCACGATGCTGGACAGGATTGTTGCCATTGTTGATCGCGACGTGGTACTGCAGAGCGAACTCAATCAGCGCATGGAAGACATTCGCCGGGCTGCCGCCAGAGACGGTCGGGAGCTCCCGCCAATTTCTGAGATGCAGGGCGAGGTGCTGGAGACGCTGATCATGGAGAATATCCAGATGCAGTTCGCCGAGCGCGCCAGCATTCGCTATGACGATGACACCATCAACCAGGTGCTGGGCAATATGGCCCGGGAGTCCGGTCTGGGTTTCGAGCAATACGTGCAGGCCCTGGAGACCCAGGGAGTTTATCTGCAAACCCGCGATCAGGTGCGCCAGCAGCTCACCCTGCAGGAATTGCAGCGCGGCTATGTGAATCAGCGCATTCACATCACGGATCAAGAAATTGATAATTTCCTGAATTCAGAGATGGGCCAGGAAGTCATTTCTGCCGACTATCTTATCGATCATATCCTGGTGCCGATTGCCGCATCAGATGATCCGGCGGTACGCAGCGCCAAGCTAAGATATGCGGGTGAACTGGTGGCACGGCTTGAGGAAGGCGAGTCCATTCCCGAGGTCCGATCCCAGGCCATTGCCGACGGTCGTTTCCCTCTGGACGGCACCAACTTCGGCTGGCGCAAGCTGGATCAGATGCCCTCCCTTTTCTCTAATGCTGTTGAGCCCATGTCCGTCGGTCAAATTGAAGGGCCGATAGAAGCAGGCAATGGTTTCCACATTGTGCAGTTACGCGACAAGCGCGGAGGCACCGAGCAGATTGTCAAACAGACCCACATCCGACACATCCTGGTAGCGCCCAATGAAATCCGTGACGAGCAGGATACGATTCGACTGATCAATGACCTGCGCCGCCGCATCGTGGATGACGGCGAGGAATTTGCGTCTCTTGCGCGACAGAATTCTGATGATGCCAGCTCTGTGGTTGCCGGTGGCGACCTTGACTGGGTCTCGGAAGGCGGCATGCCAATCGAAATGGAAAAAGTTGTCGAAGAACTGGAGGAAGGCGAAATCAGCCAGCCTTTCAGAACTCAGATCGGTTGGCACATCGCTGAGGTCCTGGGTCGTCGTGAAACCGACCTGAGCCAGGATTACTCCCGCAGCCAGGCGGCCAACATGCTGCGTAATCGCAAGTTCGACCTGGAACTGCAAAACTGGTTAATCGAAATTCGAGAAGAAGCCTTCGTCGAACTGGTCGATTAATGACTTATCGGATAACACCTCTTGCTCACTCGACTCGCTATCACGCCGGGCGAACCTGCCGGCATCGGACCCGACCTCTGCGTTGAGTTAGCCCAGCAATCGCGTGCCGACACCCAACTGATTATCGTAGCCGACTCTGCGCTGATGCAGCAGCGCGCGGCTATCCTGGGCCAAAATCTCAGCCTGACAGAATTCGATTCTGCCGCTGCTCCGCGCTCGAACCAGCCCGGCGAATTATTCATTAGCCCAATCACCGCCTCCGAGCCAGTGCTAGCGGGTAAACTCAACCCCGCTAACAGCGAGTATGTGTTGGCCACGTTGGCACAAGCGGCAAACATGGCGCTAAGGAATGAGGTCGACGCCATGGTGACTGCCCCTGTAAACAAGGGTGCCATCAATGACGCTGGCATTGCCTTCACCGGCCACACCGAATTCCTTGCTGAGCACTGCCACGCGAAGCTGACCGTAATGATGCTCGCTACTGAGGGCTTACGCGTGGCTCTAGCGACCACGCACCTGCCGTTAAAGGACGTGGCAGACGCCATCACTGTTGACAGTCTGACCGAGGTACTGACAATTTTACATGCAGACTTACAGAGCAAGTTCGGTATCACCAAGCCAAGGATTCTTGTCTGCGGTCTCAACCCTCACGCCGGCGAGGCCGGTCATCTTGGCCGTGAGGAGATCGAGGTGCTTGAACCAGTACTGGAAAAAATGCGCGCCAGGGGCATGGACTTGAAAGGCCCACTCCCCGCCGACACCCTGTTCACCGACAAGTACCTCAGAGATGCCGACGCCGTGCTCGCGATGTACCACGACCAGGGCTTGCCAGTACTTAAATTCAAAGGCTTCGGCAACGCCGCCAATATCACCCTAGGCTTGCCTATCATTCGCACTTCGGTCGATCACGGTACCGCACTGGAACTGGCGGGTACTGGCAAGGCCGACAGCGGCAGTCTGCACACCGCCATCACTACTGCCACCGAGATGGTCAGGGCCCAAGTCAGAACTCAGTCCCGCGCAAACGCCAAGGCAAACTAATTTCATGCCAAAAAAATCTTCACCGGTGCGACTGAGCAACGGCAAACCCCATCAGGCGCGTAAACGCTTCGGCCAAAATTTTCTGCATGATCAGCAGGTGATCCAGCGCATCATCGATGCAATCAATCCCTCTGCCAGCGATCGCCTGCTGGAGATTGGCCCCGGGCAAGGCGCTATTACCGACTACCTGGCAGAATCCGGTGCTAGCCTGAACTGTGTAGAGCTGGATCGCGATCTGGCGGCCTTCCTCGAAAAGCGCTTTGCCAGCAGCGATAACCTCACTATTCATCAACATGACATTCTCAAATTCGATCTCGCGACACTCTCAAGATCTGACAACGAGCCCAAAGCGGGCGGAGAAGAAAAGCGACTGCGGGTAATTGGCAACCTGCCCTACAACATCTCGACTCCGGTCATGTTTCACCTGCTGCAGAGTCATGAGCTGATCGAAGACATGACTTTCATGCTCCAGCTGGAAGTGGTGCAGCGCCTTGGCGCCCAGCCCGGCAACAAGAACTATGGTCGCCTCGGCCTGATGGTGCAGTACTTCTGCGAGGTGGAGCACCTGTTCAATGTGCCGTCCGCCGCCTTTACCCCCCAGCCCAAGGTGAGCTCGGCCATCGTGCGTCTCAAGCCACATCGCCAGCGTGCGGTGACCGCTCGCAGCGTGGCAGCGCTGCAGACCGTGATTCGCACCGCCTTTAATCAGCGCCGCAAGACCTTGAAAAACAGCCTCAAAGCCATCATGTCTAGTGATAGCCTGGCGCAGGTGCCGGTCAGTTTGAGTGAACGCCCGGAAAACCTTAGCCTCGCGGACTACGTAGTAATCAGTGACATTCTTACCCAAGAGTTGAATGAAAAAAAATCATGACGGATGCAGATCACACCATCGAAATTGAAGTAAATACCCAGTACTTGCAGGAACAGTCTGATCCGGTGAGCGGACGCTATGCCTTCGCCTACACCATCGGCATCACCAACCTCGGCGAAGAAACCATCACCCTGGTCAATCGCCACTGGCGCATTACCGATGACAATAACCGGGTGGAAGAGGTAAAGGGCCCAGGTGTTGTAGGTCAACAACCCGAAATCGAGCCGGGCCAGTCATTTCAATACAGCAGCGGCGCCATTATCGGCACCGAGACCGGCACCATGGAAGGCAGCTACGAAATGGTCGCGGCCAATGGCGATAAATTCCAGGCGCCGATTCCAGCCTTTCTGTTGGCACCACCCCATACCATTCACTAACAAACGCTCGACTGAAAAAGGGTTGAGAAAAGGGTGAATGCTATACTGTCTCCCGTTGCAAAATTCATTGGACAGTCATGAGCACGTACGTAGTAGGAGATATTCAAGGCTGCCTCAAGCCGCTGCGAAAACTCCTGAAGAAAATTGACTTCACCCACGCTAACGACACGCTCTGGTGCGTCGGCGACCTCATCAACCGCGGCCCTAAATCCCGGGACACTCTGCACTTCCTGCAAGATATGGAAGACGCCACCCGCATCGTGCTGGGGAATCATGATTTACACTGTATCGCCTTAAATGAGGGCGCAGCACCGGCTCGCGGCAAGGACAACCTCGATGACATCCTGGAAGCACCAGACAGCCAGGAACTGAGCGACTGGCTCCGCAGCAAACCCCTGGCGCACCACGAGGCACTTGAAACCAGGTCAGGCGTTGAGGACTTTCTGATGATACATGCAGGCGTTGCGCCCGGCTGGTCTCTGCAAACGACTCTAAACCTCGCCGCCGAAGTTGAACACGCCCTTGAAGACGACTACAAAGACTTTCTGAAAAATATGTACGGCGATGAGCCAATACGCTGGAGTGACAAACTGCGCGGCACTGATCGCCTGCGCACCATTACCAACTACCTGACCCGCATTCGCTTCTGCGATGACATTGGCAGCCTGCGACTGGATATCAAAGAGGGTCTGTGCAGCGCACCCAGCGGATTCAGACCCTGGTTCGAATATGAAAAGATTACGCCAGCGGCTACAATTCTGTTTGGGCACTGGGCTGCACTGGAAGGCGTGACCAATCGACCCCATGTGTACGCCCTGGATACCGGCTATGTCTGGGGGCGTTCCCTGACAATGTTACGGCTTGAAGACAAACAGCTCTTCGCTTTCTCAAATTAACTCAATCCCTGGTTACCAAGCCATGCAAACATACCTGGTTGGTGGAGCAGTTCGCGACAATCTCCTGGGCCTCGCCGTAAAGGACCGGGACTGGGTGGTGGTGGGCGCCAAACCTGAAGAACTAACTGACCAGGGCTACCGCCAGGTGGGACAGGACTTCCCCGTGTTTCTGCATCCAGAAACCAAGGAAGAATATGCCCTGGCCCGCACGGAACGCAAAACCGGCCACGGCTACAAGGGTTTCGATTTCGATGCCTCCGCGAGCGTCACTCTCGAAGAGGACCTGATGCGGCGCGACCTCACCATCAATGCCATGGCACAGGATGATAGCGGCACAATCATCGACCCTTATGGGGGACAGCGGGATCTGGAACACCGGATACTGCGCCATGTTTCCGACGCCTTTATCGAAGATCCCCTGCGAGTATTGCGGGTTGCGCGTTTTGCCGCCCGCTTCGCCCACCTTGGCTTCCAGGTTGCGGAGGAGACTATCCAGGTGATGCAGAGTATCGCCACCAGTGGCGAGCTGCAGCATTTGGTGCCTGAACGGGTCTGGCAAGAGTTGGAACGGGCACTTATCAGCAAGACCCCGTCTGAATTTATTCGCGTGCTAAGCGACTGTAGTGCCCTGCCAGTAATCCTGCCGGAAGTTGAGAACCTGTTCGGTGTTCCGCAGCCTGAGAAGTACCATCCGGAAATCGACACCGGCGTGCACATCCTCCTATGCCTGGCCCAAGCCAGAAAGAGGAGCGATGACAGCGCCGTTATATACGCCACCCTCGTCCACGACGTGGGCAAGGGCGTTACCGATCCAGAAATATGGCCTAGCCACGTTGGCCATGAGTCCGCTGGGCTTGAGTTGCTCGGAGCGATCGAATCACGCCTACCGGTGCCGAAAGAGCATGCCGCCCTGGCGCGTCTGGTGTGCGAACACCACACCAAAATGCACCGGGTCAAAGCGCTGCGCCCCAGCACCGTGCTGAAGTTGCTGGAAACCCTGGATGCCTTCCGCCGACCAGAGCGACTGGACAAATTCTTGCTCGCCTGCGAAGCCGACGCCCGCGGCCGCACCGGTCTTGAAGACTGCGACTACCCCCAGCGCGACTATCTCACTGCCATCCTCAATGCTGCCAGCGGCATCGACAACAAGTCGGTAATTGCAAACAGCAAGGGTGGCCCGAAAGAAGCCATTGCCAATGCGCGCCTGCGCGTCGTCACCGATAGCATCGAGACAATTCGCCATGAGTGATAGCAGCTTGAATGAGACCACCATGAATGACCAGGATCATTCTGACAGCCCCGTGGCTCTCATCACAGGCGCGGCCAAGCGCATAGGTGCGGCCATTGCGCGCCGCTTTCATACAGGGGGTTATCGGGTCATTATTCATTACAATGGCTCTCACGCCGAGGCCGAAGCGCTGGCTGCTGAACTAAACGCGGTACGCGCCGATTCCGCGCACTGTGTTCGGGCCGCCCTCACCGATAGAGAACAGGTCGATTGCCTGGCCGAAGAGGCACTGGCCAGTTTCGGCCGACTCGACCTCCTGGTTAATAATGCCTCGTCGTTTTATCCAACGCCGCTTGCTGAATCCAACCAGGCACAGTGGGATGACCTGATAGACAGCAACCTGCGTGGACACTATTTTCTCAGCGTGACGCTAAGCGAAGCGCTGAAGACACGCCGCGGCAATATCATTAACATCATCGACGCCATGATGGAACAGGCTATTGCGGACTTTCCTATCTACAGTATCGCAAAGGCTGGCCTCTTAAACATGAACAGAGTACTCGCCCGAGAGCTCGCACCTGAGGTACGGGTTAATAGTGTGTCACCTGGCGCTATTTTATGGCCTGCTCATCTTGAAGACCCACAGGATGAGGCCGCGGAAGCGGCTCGCGCTAAAGCACTGGCCGGTATTCCATTAGGCCAAACCGGCGCTGTAGAAGACATTGCCAACGCCGCCTATTTTCTGGTGACGCAAGCAACCTATGTCACGGGCGCAGAGATCAAGGTAGACGGCGGCAGATCGCTGCGCTGAAACCACAGTAAATCGCTCACTAGCTTAGACCTAGGTGGTAGTGACAGGTGACAGGCAAAAGCACCGAACTCTCAGGGAAGTAAGCATGATGAAAGTCTATGGCGATATCTATTCCGGCAATTGCTACAAGATCAAACTGCTCATGGCCCTACTGGGCATCTAGCATGAATGGGTTGCGGTGGATATTATTGCCGGTGAAATCCACACCGAAGAGTTCAAGGCGATCAACCCCAACAGCGGCATCCCAGTGCTGGAGATCGATAACGAGGCTTTCCTCTGCGAATCCAATGCCATTCGCAACTATCCGGCGGAAGGCTCTGAACTGCTGCCCCAGGACCGTTATGCCCGCGCCCAGGTGCTGCAGAGGCTATTCTTCGAGCAATACAGTCACGAACCATTTATCACCAGCGCACGCTATATCAACAAGTACCTGGGATTATCCAAGGAAAGAGAAGCGGGATATCACGCCAAGCAGGAAGGTGGGGATAAGGCTTTGGGGATCATGGAGCAGAGACTGACTGACCTCGACTGGCTGATGGGCAATAACATGACTATCGCAGACTTCACGCTATACGCCTAAACCCACGTGGATGACGAGTGCGGATTCGAGCTCAGTGGCTATCCGGCGCTCAGCGCCTGGTGCAGCCGCATTGAGTCACAGCCCGGCTGTATCGCCATGGCCGACCAACGGCCTATACCAATGCGCCCTGCCAATCGAACTCGCAGCGCCAGAGCTGCTGTCCACTGCGGTCATATTCCAACCAGTGCTGCGCCAGCGGCCTCCCAGTAGCGGGATGGGGCATGTCTGGTAGCAGTTCCGCCATAGGCTGCAGCACGAATGCGTTTTCCAGAATCTCACCCCGCGGCAGGTTCATCCCCCCATGCTCACCGCAAAGCTCACCAAACGTCAGGATGTCGATATCGATACTCCGGCTGGAGAATCGAGCTTGGCTACGATCCCTGCCCTGGGCATCTTCCAGCGCCTTGATCTCGGACTGAATAGACCTCAGCGGCTTATCGGTTTCCACCGCCGCCACCAGATTCAAAAAGTTCTCACCCTCGAAACCCACCGACTCGCTTTCATACACCGAGGAACAGCGCAACCCTGAATACTGCGCCCGCAGCGCACGCACCGCAGTGCGGATATTGGCTGCGGCGTCAATATTGCTGCCGAGGCTAAGAGTTAGAAGTGGCACTTTATTGATTCTCTATCAGGCCGTCTACTTGACCGCCGATTACACTGTAAAACTGTTGAACTGTTAAATTTAGAGCAACGCAGAAAAACCGAATCAAGCGGGCTTCGACCCACGCTCAATAATCACACCCACGTCTTTCGATCCAGTCACTGCACCTGGTTTACCCAGGCGCAGCTTCACCCAGGGCACATTGAATTCCTTGAGAACAATCTCAGTCACTTGCTCCGCCATGGTCTCCACCAGATAGAATTCCGAATTCTCGATAAAGTTAATTAGACGTTTCGCAACCGCCTTGTAATCCAGCGCATTCTCGATCGTATCGGTGGCCGCAGCCTTTGCGATATCAGAACCCATCTCAAGGTCTAGACTCACTATCTGTTGCTGCTCACGCTCCCAATCGTAGATACCGATAATGGTGCGAATCTCAAGTTCCCGAATATAAACGATGTCCATGACTGTTCCTTGACTTACAAATTCTCGAATAAAAAAAGCTATGACTTAACTGGCGGCAGCGTCTCCAGATTCCAACGCGGTTGCGCCTTGATGGCAAGATCCTCAGCTTGCCCTGCCAATAAGCGCTGCGCCCCGGCATAGGCGATCATCGCACCGTTATCCGTACACAACTCTGGCCTGGCGTAGGACAGCTTGCCGCCTTGCTTCGCCAGGCTCTGCTCCAGCACCGCGCGCAAACGCAGGTTCGCGCTCACGCCACCGGCAATGACCACCGTCTTCAGGCCGGTATGCTCCAGCGCCCGCCGACACTTAATCGCCAAGGTGCTTACTACAGCCTCTTCAAAGGCAAAGGCAATATCCGCCCGCGTCTGCTCGTCTAGCTCACAACTGGTCTCGCTATTCGCCGCATTCGTCGACTCACTCCTGGCTTTTACCTCGTCGGCAATGGTGTTGCGCACAAAAGTCTTGAGCCCGCTAAAACTAAAATCCAGTCCCGGGCGATTCGTCATCGGTCGTGGGAACTTATAGCGCCCCGCCGTGCCGGACTGTGCCAGCTTCGCCACATGGGGACCACCGGGATAAGGCAATCCAAGCATCTTGCCCACCTTATCGAACGCTTCACCCGCAGCATCATCCAGCGACTCCCCCAGCAGTTCATAACGCCCAATCCCCTCAACCCGGACCAATTGCGTATGCCCACCAGATACCAGCAAAGCCACAAACGGAAACGCCGGCGGCTCATCTTCCAACATCGGCGCCAGCAGATGCCCTTCCATATGATGCACTCCCACCGCTGGCACACCCCACCCCATGGCAAGACTGCGCCCAATAGATGCCCCCACCAACAGCGCCCCAATCAAGCCAGGTCCGGCCGTGTAGGCCACTCCCTCAATCTGCGAATTCTCAATTCCCGCTTTGGCGATTACCTCGCGCACCAGAGGAATAGTCTTGCGAATATGATCCCGAGAAGCCAACTCCGGAATCACCCCACCCCACTCCGCATGAATCTCCACCTGGCTATACAAAGCATCTGCCAACAGACCGCGCTCAGTGTCATAAAGCGCGACACCGGTTTCATCACAGGAAGTTTCGACACCGAGAACAATCACGGGCAGTTTTCTAGGGCGAGTGAGTGGAGGACGCAATCATGCCTTAAATCAGTAAGGAGCCCAAGTTTGAGATGGGGGCGAGTTTGTTTGGCAGGGAAATGCAAACGCCAATTTAAACCAGGATTTCGATGCGCAAATTTGATCCCAGGCTTCCTTCGGCGGTGAAACTAGACCACCCAACTTCCGCAACTTTCACCCAGCGATATTTTCCAGTAGCCAGCAAGAGCACCTGTCTCCATTCGGCTGCCTCAGGCAGTTGGTGAGAGCAAGAATCTCCAGGGTTTAAAAAGAGCGCCTTTTCCCTCGACTAGTATCAAGCTGACGCCCCACTAACAGAAAAACAACCAAAAAAGCCCTCCAAACCACCCGAATCCTTTGCATTTACCCCCCCGAATCTATAAAATTTGCGCTCTCTGAAATAGGGCAGCTGTCAATTCAGCGTCCCGATGGATTTTAAAGAAATCGCTCTAGAGCATAGCCCACGGGCTCTCTAGGCAGATGGAGTCAAGATGCCCCAGGTAAGACTTAAAGAAAACGAGCCATTTGATGTCGCACTGCGCCGCTTCAAGCGCTCCTGTGAAAAAGCCGGAGTTCTGGCCGAAGTACGTCGTCGCGAGTTCTACGAGAAACCCACATCAGTGCGTAAGCGCAAGGCTGCAGCCGCAGTAAAGCGTCATCTCAAAAAGATTCAGCGCGAAAGCCGCAAGACCCAGCGACTGTACTAAGCGCAATAAGCTCTAGCGCCCACTGAATCCAGTGGGCGCCGATACATCCCGATCCTGCACTCAACCGTCCCAGGTGTGCCATGTCCGAAAGTCCACTGAAAGCTCAAATCACTGAAGCCATGAAGACCGCGATGCGCGCGAAAGATAAAGAGCGCCTCGGCACGATTCGCCTGGTTCTTTCCGAGATCAAGAGAGTGGAAGTAGACGAGCGCATAGACCCCGATGAAGCCCGCATCACCTCCATCCTCGACAAGATGGTCAAACAGCGCCGCGACTCCATCAAACAGTTTAACGACGCCGGCCGCGACGAACTGGCCGCCAAAGAACAGGGTGAGATCGAAGTCATTCAGGAATTCCTGCCCAAGCCCTTGAGCGACGAGGAAATCAACAGCCTCATCGAAGAGGCAGTCGCCAGCACCGGCGCCGCCTCCATGCAGGATATGGGCAAGGTCATGGGGATGCTCAAGCCCAAGATGGCTGGCCGCGCCGACATGGGCAAAGTCAGCGGGCTGATTAAAGCACGTCTCGGCTAGACCCCGCCTGAAACCAGCACAAGACCCTGCGTTTCCAACATTCAGCATGTAATGCACACACAGTGCGACGTCTGTCCGTGCGTTGCTACTGCCGACTGGCTTACAATGCGCAATCAGCGTCCAGCTATTCAATGACGCTTACCCATAACAATTCAGGAAATTATGGCCGGCCTCATCCCCCAATCCTTCATCGATGACTTGCTTCATCGCACCGACATTCTGGAGGTGGTGGACAAAAGGGTACCGTTGAAAAAGTCCGGCAAGAACTACCAGGCCTGCTGCCCCTTTCATAACGAGAAAACCCCTTCCTTCAGCGTCCAGCCCGAGCGCCAGTTTTACTATTGCTTCGGCTGCGGTGCTGGCGGTAACGCGATCGGCTTCGTGATGAATTTCGATCACTTGGACTTTCCCCAGGCGGTGGAAACCCTCGCCCGCGATGCTGGCGTCGAGGTACCTAGGGAAGAGTCCAAGGCCGAGACCCGGCGCCAATCCGAGCACGCCAAACTGCTGGATGTGCTGGAGCAAGCAAGCAAGTTCTACCAGTTTCAGCTACGCCATCACGCCGAACGCAAGCGCCCCATCGAATATCTCAAGACCCGCGGCGTCAGCGGCGAGATCGCCCGGGACTTCGCCATCGGCTATGCCCCGCCGGGCTGGGATAAGCTGATCGAAGCCATCGGCGTGGATGCGCAACAGCAGAAGAATCTGTTGAAGGCCGGCATGGTAATCGAGCGCAATAAACCTGAGGGTGAAGAAGTCAGGAAAGACAATGACAAACGTTCGCCTTACTACGACCGTTTTCGCGACCGCATCATGTTCCCGATTCGCGACAGTCGCGGCCGCACCATCGCCTTCGGTGGCCGCGTGCTCGGCGATGACAAACCCAAGTATCTGAACTCACCGGAGACCCCGGTGTTTCACAAAGGCGCTGAACTCTACGGCCTGTATGAATCAAAAAAATTCGGCGATAAGTTCTCCCGCCTGCTGTTGGTGGAGGGCTATATGGATGTTATTGCGCTGGCGCAAATGGGTATTCGCAACGCCGTGGCCACCCTCGGCACCGCCACCAGCGACCGTCACCTCACCCGTATGTTCCGCGCTGTATCTGAAGTGGTGTTTTGTTTCGATGGTGATGCCGCCGGGCTTAACGCCGCCTGGCGCGCCCTGGAAACCAGCCTGCCGTTGATGGAAGACGGTCGCCGCGTGCGCTTCCTGTTTCTGCCTGAGGGTGATGACCCTGATACCCATGTTCGCAAAGTTGGCAAGGACAAGTTTTTGGAACAGGTGGAACAGTCTGTGCCCCTGGAGCAGTTCTTCTTCGACAAGTTGTCCGAGGATCTGGATATTGATTCTATCGAGGGCAAGGCCCGACTCAGCAATCTGGCCAAGCCTCTGATTCGGCAACTGCCGAAGGGCGTCTATGGCCAGCTGATGCTGGACCGGCTTTCCGACACCCTCGGGGTCAGCAGCGAATCCCTTGATCAATTTATGGCTACTGCGCCAGACCCGGCACAACGCCCACCACCCCCTGAAATGGCGCCGCCGCCCGAGGACCATGGGGCGCCACCTCCCTACGGCGCTCCCCAATCCCGCCCGAGCGATCGCGGCCCCGGCGTGGCCCTGACGAAAATCCGCAAGCCTGCCAGTATCAAGGCGATTGAGCTGCTGCTGCGAAATCCAGAAATTGCCCTCGCGCTAGAAGCCAATTTGGAGTCCTTGCGCTATGCCGAGGATGAGAGCCGAAAGCTCCTCTGCACCCTCATTGAAAAAGTACAAAACGAACCCCAGATAGAAACCTATACTCTTCTTGGATACTGCTACGGTACCCACCTTGGTGGCCAGCTAACCCAGCTGCTGCAGGCCGAGAAAATTACGCCACAGGAGGGGCTTGAAGAGGAGTTCAAACAGATAATCGACAATATATTGTCAGACATACAGCAGAAGCTGCACTTGCTGCGCCTGAAGGATGAGTTGAAGTCCCGGATTTCGGCGGCCAATGAGTCGAACGCAGAAGGCCCCGATCAGCTCTAAAATAGCTGTATTCAGCAAGTTGTGGTTTCTCAGTTTGAATCCCTGGTTTAAACCCCGGTTTAAACCCTCGCCCTAACCTGGAAAAGCTATCCAAAATCAGTGCGGAGTCGATATACATAGTTGCCAGCCGCAGCTATAATGAAAGGCTACCTTTTATTTACCCAATTTCCATCCCTGATTAGCCCCAGGGGAGCTGAGAGTTTATGGCCGAAGCAATCGCACCACAGTCCAGTCTTAAAGCCCTCATCGCCAAAGGCAAGGAGCAAAGCTACCTTACCTATGCCGAGGTCAACGACCATCTGCCCGAGTCCATCTCCGACCCGGATCAGGTTGAAGACATCATTCAGATGATCAACGACATGGGCATCAAGGTCTTCGAGACCGCGCCCGATGCTGATGCGCTGTTGTTGAACGAAGATGAAGGCGACACCGGCGCCGACGAGGTTGCTGCCGCAGAAGCGGCTGCTGCCCTCGCTGCGGTGGAAAACGAAGCTGGCCGCACCACCGACCCAGTGCGCATGTACATGCGCGAAATGGGTACCGTGGAACTGCTCACCCGCGAAGGCGAGATTGTTATCGCCAAGCGCATCGAAGAAGGCCTGCGCGAACTGATGAAGGCCATGGCCCTGTTCCCCGGCACGGTGGAGCATGTCCTCAATGAGTATGCGCTCATTGATTCCGAAGAGCGCCGCCTTAACGACCTCATCACCGGTTACCTAGACAATACCGACGACATCCCACCGCCGGCCATGAATAACCAGCAGGCTCAGGCAGACAAGGCCAATGGCGCTGATTCAGATGACGACGAGGATGAAGCAGCCACTGGACCAGATCCGGAAGAAGCCCGCATCCGCTTTACCGACTTGCGCAAACAGTATGAACTCACCAGCACGGTAGTTGGCAAGCGTGGTCGTCACCACGCCAAGTCCGCAGAGGAGCTGGAGAAGCTGGGCGAGTTGTTCAAGTCATTCAAACTGACGCCACGCCAGTTCGACCCACTGCTAAGCCACATCCGTGCGGTGCTGACGCGTCTGCGTCGCCATGAGCGTACTGTGCTGAACTTGGCCGTGCGCGGCGCCAAGATGCCACGCAAGACGTTCATCTCGACCTTCCCCGGCAATGAGATCGACGAGAAATGGATCGATCAGCACATCAAGGAGAAGGCAGCTTACTCCGAGCTGCTAGTCAACGTGAAGACCGAAGTCCTTCGAGCTCAGAAGAAAATGCGCATGCTCGAAGAGGAGACAGGTCTCACAGTTTCTGAGATTAAGGACATCAACCGCCAGATGTCTATCGGCGAAGCGAAATCACGCCGCGCCAAAAAAGAGATGGTAGAGGCAAACCTGCGTCTGGTTATCTCCATCGCTAAGAAATACACGAACCGCGGCCTGCAGTTCCTGGACCTTATACAGGAAGGCAACATCGGTCTGATGAAAGCAGTAGACAAGTTCGAATACCGTCGTGGCTACAAGTTCTCGACCTATGCCACATGGTGGATTCGACAGGCCATTACCCGCTCTATCGCAGATCAGGCCCGCACCATTCGTATCCCGGTTCACATGATCGAAACCATCAACAAGCTGAATCGCATCAGCCGCCAGATGGTGCATGAGAAAGGCCGCGAACCAACCCCAGAAGAACTGGGCGAACGTATGGACATGTCGGAAGACAAAGTCCGCCGCGTGCTGAAGATCGCGAAAGAGCCCATCTCCATGGAAACTCCAATCGGTGATGATGAAGATTCGCATCTGGGTGATTTCATCGAGGACGCCACCGTGGATTCACCGGTTGATTCCTCAATCGATGAAGGCCTGCGGGAAGCGACCAAAGATGTGCTGGGCAGCCTCACGGCAAGAGAAGCCAAGGTTCTCAGAATGCGCTTCGGCATCGACATGAATACTGACCACACCCTCGAAGAGGTAGGTAAGCAGTTCGATGTAACCCGCGAGCGTATCCGTCAGATTGAAGCCAAGGCCCTGAGAAAGCTGCGCCATCCGACTCGCTCGGACCACCTGCGCTCGTTTCTTGACGAATAGCATCTGGCGCTTGAATTCCGGGCAGGTCTGTCGGAAACTTCCCATCATTAAGAATATGTAAAGGTGTGACCGGTTACCTCCGGTCACACTTTTGATTACAAGCCTTGGATTGCGAATAGAGCAGCCCGATCTCTGGAGAATCACATGAACGGTGTACCTGTAGCAGGTAAAGTAGTCTTAGTCACAGGTGCCAATCGCGGTATCGGTAAAGCCCTAGCCGCCAAGGCACTGGAATTGGGCGCCAAGAAAGTCTACGCCACCGCCAGGGACGAATCCAAGCTCGCCGATGTAAAGGCCATGGACAGCGACCGTGTCGTCACGCTGACCCTGGATGTTACCAAGCATGAACAAGTTACTGCTGCAGCCGCTGCTGCCAGTGATGTGGAGATCGTCATCAACAACGCCGGCATGGGAACAGGCGCACAGCTGCTAGCCGATGACGTGGTTGAAAAATCCAAACTGGAAATGGATGCCAATTTCTACGGCCCCATGCGCATGGGTGTGGCGTTCGCGCCAATCCTGAAAGCCAATGGTGGCGGCGCCATGGCAAACGTGCTGTCGGTGGCTGGCCTGGTCAACTTCCCGTTTGCACCAACGTACTCTACTTCGAAGGCTGCTGGTCACTCCCTGACTCAGGGTCAGCGCGCCGTATTGGCTGGACAGAATACCCTGGTTTGTGGCATATACCCTGGTCCTATCGACACAGATATGACCGAAGGTATGACTGTAGATAAAGCTTCAACGGAAGAAGTGGCTAATGAGGTTTTTGATGGCATTGCCAACGGTACTGAAGAGATATTTACGGACAACATGGCTAAAGGTCTTGCGCAAGGCATGAAGGCGGATGCCAAGGCTGTGGAGAAAGGGATTGCTGCGCAATTCCAGAATGTGCGGTAAGCAAACACCGCGATAACGCAAAACAAGGGCCTATAGCTCAGCTGGTTAGAGCGCCGGACTCATAATCCGTCGGTCCCTGGTTCGAATCCAGGTGGGCCCACCAATTAAATCAATAAGTTACACACCCTCCTCTCAATCTGCCCCTTAGTCCGTGGGACACTCATGGGACAATCCGGAACACGTTTTTGTCGAATTGAAGCTTTTACTTCGTATCCCGTTGTATTAGATTTAAGCCTAGTGTTCGGCGCACTCTAACTAGCCTGCGAAAAAACTAAATGAATCCAATTACTCGGCTCATTAGCCGATGGAG
>CENZ01079292.1_pt1 | contig 22193 bp, 22 predicted proteins | sample 361341 | NCBI WGS metagenome assembly CENZ01 (sample SAMEA2619782, study PRJEB7988) | marine metagenome | biome: marine biome (ENVO:00000447); feature: deep chlorophyll maximum layer (ENVO:xxxxxxxx); material: "saline water (ENVO:00002010), including plankton (ENVO:xxxxxxxx)" | depth 50 m
GAAAGCTCAATATTTTCATTTTCTATTCCTTTCATTTTTATAATTTCGATATTTAATTTTTCTATTTCTTTATTCAAGTTATTTATCTCAATAAATAGCTGGTTTTGAGAACTGAAGAAAAAAACTAACCTGTCAAAAACATTTCCAAGAGCTATTGGAATTTCAGTTACAGGTTGAGAGGTTTTTAAGAAAAATATTCTTATATCTTTTCCAAAATTAAAAAAATAGTCTGAAAAGAAAATTGTTAAAACTAGAATAAAAGAAGGTAAGATTTTTGAGGCTCTCATTGAGCCTGTGGTGAAAATAGCGGTTTTAGATATCTGCGTTTGCTTTAATTCTTTATTGTACATTTACTCGGTAGACAATAAATCTACATCATATTTGTCCAATAAATCTAGAGCAATTCCGCCACCCCTAGCAACACAAGTTAAAGGATCTTCCGCAATAATCACTGGTATACCAGTTTGTTCAGATATCATAATGTCTAAATCCCTCAATAATGCTCCTCCTCCAGTCAAGACAATTCCTCTTTCTGAAATATCTGAACTCAATTCTGGTGGAGATTGTTCTAAAGCATTTCTAATCGACTGCAATATCGATGATAAAGGCCCAGAAATAGCCTCATAGATTTCGGTACTTGAGATATTAAGAGTATTTGGAACCCCCTCAGCTAGATTTCTTCCCCTTACTTCCATTTCTCTAATTTCACTATCTACAGACGCGCAGCCGACATTTTCTTTTATTCTCTCCGCGGTAGACTCTCCAACTAAAACACCATATTTTCTTCTTAGATACGACACTATAGATTCATTAAATCTATCACCGCCAGTTTTAAGTGAACTTGAAAAAACAACACCGTTTAAAGCAAGAATAGCAATTTCCGTAGTTCCGCCTCCTATATCCACAACCATTGACCCTGACGCTTCTTCAACTGGCAAGCCAGCTCCTATAGCTGCGGCCATAGGCTCTTCTATCAATCTTACCTCTCTAGCTCCTGCTTGAAGAGCTGATTCTCTTATTGCTCTTCTTTCTACTTGAGTCGATTGACATGGAACGCAAATTAAAATTCTTGGGCTAGGTCTAAAAAAGTTTTCACCATGTACTTCTTGAATAAAATGCTGAAGCATTTTTTCTGTAACTTGAAAATCAGCAATAACGCCATCTTTTAGCGGACGAATTGCATCAATATTACCTGGAACTCGTCCAAGCATTCTTTTGGCTTCAGATCCAACTGCTACGACAGATCTGTGGCCATCAGTTTTTTTTATTGCAACTACTGAAGGTTCATCCAAAACTATTCCTCTTCCTTTGACATAAACAAGGGTGTTTGCGGTTCCCAGGTCTATAGATAAATCTGTAGAATAAAAACCTTTTAAATATTTTGATAAAGAGAACATAGATAAAATTTAAATGTAAAATTGCAATAAATTTTTTATTCTTGCCTTTGTTATAATAACTTAAATTACCTTATTGTATGAAAATTTCAGAAGATACTCTTAAAAATATTTCTTTATTGTCAAAATTAGAGATTGAAAAAACAATGAAAGAAAAAATATCTAAAGAATTAGAATCTATTTTATTAATGGTAGATCAAATGAACGAAGTTAATACAGACAAAGTTAAACCTATGAGCCATCCCTTAAATGAAGCCCAAAATTTAAGAGAAGATGTAATTGCAGAAGACATAGAAAGAGATGAATACTTAAAAAACGCCCCTCAGTCAGATGAGGGATATTATTTGTCTCCTAAAGTAATAGATCAAAAATGAATGATATTGTCTCGCTTAGTTTAGAAGATCAAATAAGGCTTCTTGAGAAGAAAAAAATATCATCATACGAATTAACTTCATCATATTTAAAAAATATTGAAGAAAAAAAAGATCTTAATTGCTTTATATCAATAAATGAAAACGCACTTGAGCAAGCCGAAATAATCGATGATTTGAAAGATAGGAAAAGTCTTATTCAAGGGATTCCAATCGCTCATAAGGACATTTTTTGTGTGAAAGGACAAAAAACAACTTGTGGATCAAAAATGTTAAAAAATTTTACATCTCCCTACTCTTCCACAGTGGTTGAAAAATTAGAAAAATCTCAAACAATAATGCTTGGAAAAACAAACATGGATGAATTTGCTATGGGTTCATCAAATGAGACTAGTTTTTTTGGGAAGGTAAAAAATCCAATTAATTCGCTCAAAAGTCCTGGTGGCTCTTCAGGAGGATCTGCAGCAGCTGTAAAAGCAAACATGTGTGCTTTTGCCACCGGAACCGATACAGGAGGCTCTATAAGGCAACCTGCTTCTTTTTGTGGAATAACCGGTATAAAACCTACCTATGGAAGAGTTTCAAGATGGGGAATGATCGCATTTGCTTCGAGCCTTGATCAAGCAGGTATTTTTGCTAAATCTGCTTTAGATTCAGCCATAGCTCTTGAGATAATTTCAGGATTTGATGAAAAAGACTCTACATCTATAAATAAAGAGGTTCCTAACCTAAAAAATGAAACAATTTCAAAAATGGAACATTTAATTGGAGTTCCCAAAAAGATAATAGAAAACATTGAAGACGAAAATGTTAAAAAAAATTTTTTAGAAAACATAAATCTACTTGAAAAAAATGGTTTTAAAACTAAAGACATAGATTTACCTTTCTTAGAATATTCTCTTCCATCTTATTATGTAATAGCCCCAGCTGAGTGTTCTGCAAATCTATCCAGATATGATGGTATTAAATTTGGATATCGTTGTGAAAATCCTAAAGATTTGGAAGATCTTTATGTGAGAACGAGATCAGAAGGATTCGGAGAAGAGGTAAAAAAAAGAATTCTTATAGGAACTTACTGCCTATCAGCAGGTTATTTTGATGCTTATTATATTAAAGCTCAAAAAATTAGAGCAATGATTACAGAGAGTTTTAAAAATGCTTTTAAAAATGTATCGGTAATTGCGATGCCAACCTGCTCTAATGAAGCTTTCGATTTGGATTCAATCCAAGACCCAGTAAAAATGTATGAACAAGATATTTATACCATACCGGCAAATTTAGCAGGTCTTCCTGCGATTTCTATACCTTCGGGATATAAAAAAGAAATGCCGCTTGGACTCCAATTCATAGGTAACCATCTAGAAGAAGGTAAAATTTTAAATATTTCTCATGAATTCCAAAAACTAACTGATTACCATGTCTGAGAAAGATGAATATAAAAATTGGGAATCTGTCATTGGATTGGAGATTCACGTACAACTTTCTACAAAATCTAAAATTTTTTCAAATTCTCCTACAAAGTTTGGAATTGAACAAAATTCTCAGGCTTCCATTATTGATTTAGGATTGCCCGGAGTTTTGCCTGTTCTTAATAAAAAAGCCATAGAAATGGCTGTTAAGTTTGGTTGTTCTATAAATGCAGAAATTGCAAATACCGCAATTTTTGCTAGGAAAAATTATTTTTACCCAGATCTTCCTAAGGGATATCAAATAAGTCAGTTAGACGATCCCATAGTTGGTCAAGGCTCAGTAGAAATTGAATGTGATGAGGAGAAAAAGTTAATAGGAATTACTAGAGCACATTTAGAAGAAGATGCTGGCAAGTCAATTCATGACAAATATGATTCATCAAGTGCTATAGACTTGAATAGAGCAGGAACTCCGCTTCTAGAGATAGTATCTGAACCCGACTTAAGATCTGCAAAAGAAGCGGTTGCTTATTTAAAGAAAATCCATTCAATAGTTACTTTTTTAGACATTTCAGATGGAAATATGTCTCAAGGTTCCATGCGATGTGATGCGAACGTTTCAATCAGAAAAAAAGGTGAGACTGAATATGGATTTAGAACAGAAATCAAGAACATCAACTCATTTAAATTTGTTGAAAAAGCAATTAATTTTGAAATTTCTAGGCAAATAAAAATTAAGGAAACAAACAATGAAATTGAGCAAGAGACTAGGCTTTATGATTCTCAAAAAAACGAAACTAGATCTATGAGATCAAAAGAACATGCAAATGACTATAGGTATTTTCCTGAACCAGATTTGATTCCCTTGCAAATATCTAACGAGTATATTGAAAATATTAGAAAGTCTTTGCCTGAACTTCCAGAGCAAAAAATTTCTAGATTCTGCTCAGAATATGGCTTGAGTATTTATGAGTCTGAAATTTTAAATAGCTCAAAAGGAATGAGCAATTTTTTTGAAAAAGTAGCCATCTCAGTAAAAGATGTCAAAACAGCTGCTAAATGGATATTGGGAGATTTCTCAGCAATTTTAAATAAAAATAATTGTTTAGTAGAAGATTCACTCATTTCTTCAAGTGATTTAATAGACCTTCTAAATTGCTTAAATGAAAATAAAATATCAGACCCTGCTGCCAAAAAAGTACTTGAGATTCTTTGGAACGAAGATCTAAAAGTAAAAGAGATTATTGAAAAAGAAAATCTTAAACAAATTTCTAATGAAGATGATATCTCAAGGATTATTTCAGAGGTAATCAGTAAAAATCCTAAACAATTAGAACAATTTAAAAAAGGAAAGGAAAAATTATTTGGATTTTTTGTTGGTCAAGTAATGAAAACGACCCAAGGTTCAGCAGACCCTAAGGTCGTAAATAAAATTTTAAAAGAGAAACTTAGCCAGTAACAAACATTGTTAATGATTCAGCTATAAAAGCGGGTTTTTCTTGCCCTTCTATTTCCATAGAGACTTCATTTTTTACTAAATACCTTCCATCATCTTTTTCATCTACAGATAATAGCTTGGCTTTTGTCCTTACTTTCGACCCTACGTTTACGGGTGTTAAAAATCTTACTCTATCCAATCCATAATTGAAGGCCATAGTCATATTGTCTGGAGCTATTCCACCAGCCTTTAAACCTGCTATTAAAGATAAAGATAGAAATCCATGAGCAATAGTTGAACCAAATAAAGGCGTGGCTTTTTCTGAATCAATATGAATGAATTGATAATCTAACGTTGCATCAGCAAACTGATTAATACGATCCTGATCTACCTCCAACCAGTCTGATGGTTCGAACTCTGTTCCAATATAATCTTTTAAAGTTTCTGCTGGGACTAATCCTGACATTTTTTCCTCCTTATTTTTCTATTAAGTGATTCTGATATTCCTCTCTCAATCCAGTTTTAAGCAACTTTCCAGTCGCTCCATGAGGTAACTCATCAACGAATATAATATCGTCTGGTAACCACCATTTAGCAATCTTATCAGAAAGAAAACTTATAATTGAATCCTTATCGCAATCTTCGATATCATTTTTGACGATAAATAATATTGGTCTTTCGTCCCATTTAGGATGAGCTACACCAACTACACACGCTTCTGCAACTCCAGGATGACCAACTGCAGTATTTTCTAAATCTATCGAGCTAATCCATTCACCGCCCGATTTAATAACATCCTTACTTCTATCTACTATTCTCATATATCCACTTGTATCTATTGTTGCAACATCACCAGTGTCAAACCACCCTTCTTCCAATGCGGTTTCTTCTGATTTAAAGTATCTCTCTATAATTGATGGTCCCTTAACCATTAATCTTCCAAAAGTTTTACCATCATTAGGTAAAGTTTTCCCTGAGTCGTCTACAATTTTCATTGAGCAACCAAATACTGCTTTTCCTTGACTGGTTTGAATATCATATCTTTCATCTAGATCCATGCCGTCCATTTCTGGGGTGTATGCATTTAGTGTTCCCAAAGGGCTCATTTCAGTCATGCCCCAGCCATGAAGTAAAAAACAATCGTGCTTTTCTTGAAAAGCTTTAATCATTGCTTTAGGAGCCGCTGATCCACCTACTAAAACGCTTTCAACTGAATCTAAGACAATATTATTTTTTTCAGTATAGTTAAGTAAGTCTAGCCAAACTGTTGGCACACCCATAAGTTGATTTACTTTTTCAGTAGTTATCAAATTGCTTATTGATTCTCCATCAGTGAATGGTCCGGGAAAAACCATTTTGGCTCCATACATAAATGATGCGTAAGGAATTCCCCATGCATTGACATGAAACATAGGTACAACAGGCAATAAAACAGTCTTAGAGGTTACATTCATGGCATTTCCGGCAGTAGCATACCAAGCGTGCAAGATAGTTGACCTGTGAGAATAGAGCACTCCTTTGGGATTTCCTGTTGTTCCAGATGTATAGCATAAAGACGAAGCAGTATTTTCATCAAACTGAGGCCATACAATTTCTTCAGATTCATCCGATATTAAATCTTCGTAACATATTAAATTTTCAATAGACGAAGAAGGCATATTAGCCTTATCTGTAAGGACAATAATCCCTTTAAGAGTCTTTAAATCTGGAAGTACGCCTTCAATAATTGGTAAAAATGGAGCATCTACAAAAATATATTTATCTTCAGCATGATTGACAATGTATTTGATGTCATCGGGAAATAATCTTGGATTTAAAGTATGTAAAATAGCTCCCAATCCTGAAATACCAAAATATAACTCTAAGTGCCGATAACTATTTACAGCCATCGTTGCTATAACGTCTCCCTCTTCAACTCCTAGTTTAAGTAATGCATTAGCAAGCTTTTTTGATCTCTGAGCTGAATCTTTAATAGTATATCTATGAATCCCGCCCTCAATTGTATTACTTACAATTTCAGTATTCGCATTGTATTTTTCTGCGTGTTCCAGAACACCTGAAATAATCAACTGTTCTTGCATCATGTTACCCAACATCTTTATCTCCTAGAGGTAATTAAAAAAATTAGGAACTAAGAATATAACTGTAATATCAAAGCTTCAACTTATTTTTTAACTTTTGAGCAAAGTAAGCAGTTTTTATTCTTTCGTAAATTCAATCTATTAAATTTATTTTGCATTAAATCAATTTCGATCATCTCTGATTTTAATTCGCCTATTGAAACTACTTTTTTTATAAGTTCAGAAGCCATAAAAGATCCAATAATGCCAACTAACGGTGAGAAAATACTTGATTCTCTGCAGGTTAAATCTTCACCGTTTAAGTCCTCAAAAAAACATTGATAGCAAGGAGAATTTTCGTTTCTAAAATCAAGAGTAAAAAACTGCCCCTTCCAACCTTGTGAAGATCCTGAGATTAATATTTTTTTTTCATTTAAACAATAAGCATTTATTGCTTTTCTTGTTTCGAAATTATCCGTGCAATCTAGAATTAACTCTGATCCTTCTAAAATCTCATCAATATTTGAATTATCAAGTCTTATATTTTTTGAATTAACTTTAACGCTATCGTTTAAAGATAATAGTTTTTTTTCTGCGATTTCGACTTTTTTTTTATTTAAGTCTACTTCAGAAAATAAAATTTGCCTCTGTAAGTTTGTAAGGTCTATAAAATCATTATCTATTAAATTTAACTCTCCAATTCCCGATGCAGTTAAATAGACAGAAGCTGAGCATCCTAAACCACCTAAACCTACAACTGCGATTCTAGAAGAGGAAATACTTTTTTGCCCATCAATGTCAATTTCAGGCAACATTATATGTCTGCTATATCTTAGTAAATCCTTATCTTTCATCAACTTAAAATCGATACTCTAGAAAGACCATTGTAGTCATTTATTTGCTCGATTTTTGTATAGCCAGCTTTTTTTGCTTCTTTGACTATTTTTTTTGCTTGATTAGGGGCGTGCTCTAGGAGCAACTTACCATTATTTTTAAGAAAATTAATACTTTTAAAAATAATTGTTTTTATATCCGTCATTCCCGCATCATCGGAAAAAAGAGCCATTTCGGGCTCAAACCAAATTCCATCTTCATTACCTATTAATTCAGATTTGCTTACATAAGGTGGATTCGAAACTATAAAATCCATTTTTGGGAAAAGCCATTTATTGTTCCAATCGTGATTTAAAAAAATTACGTTTTCAGAATTTAACTTTTTTGAATTGATATTAGCTACCGTTAAGGCATCTATGCTGGAATCCGTTCCTATTATACTCAGCTTGTGATTTTCCAATCCAAGTGAAATAGAGATAACTCCAGAACCTACTCCTAATTCTAATAGCTCCTTTCCTGTTAAATCATAATCTAAAATTTTTTCTACTAAAATTTCAGTTTCTGGCCTTGGTACTAATACCGACGAATTTATATAAAAATCGTTTTTCCAGAAACCTTTCTTGCCTAAAAGATAAGCTAAGGGTTTTTTCAATTTCCTCATCTCAACTAATTCAAAAAAATAAATTTTTTCTTCTTTAGTTAAAAATTCATTTCGATGAGCATACAAATACGATCTATCTACTTTTTTTACAAAACACATTAAAAGTTCTGTATCAAAAGCATCTATTGTCAAGTTTGCAAAATCTATTGCTTCAGAAATTTTAATTTTCAAATGTTTCATTCTCTAGATTGAGTAACATTCTTGATTGATTTTCTTCGAGAAGTTCTTTAAAAATATTTTCCATATCCCCATCTAGAAAAGCTTCCAAGTTATGGCTTGTGAAATCTATTCTATGATCAGTTACTCGATTTTGAGGAAAATTGTAAGTTCTTATCTTTTCTGATCTGTCTCCAGAACCAACCATATTTTTTCTTTTTTTATCTAGTTCAGAATTTTGCTCTTCAGAGGCTTTTTCTAATAATTTTGATTGCAAAAGTAACATAGCCTTTGCTTTATTCTTATGTTGCGATCTTCCATCTTGGCATTCAACTACTATTCCGGTTGGAATGTGAGTAAGTCGCACTGCAGAGTCAGTTTTGTTTACGTGTTGACCTCCTGCTCCTGAAGCTCTAAATGTATCAACTCTTATATCTGTTTTATCAATTTGTATCTCATTTAAACTTTCTATTACTGGTAATATTGCAACAGAACATGCTGAAGTATGAATTCTTCCTTGTGACTCGGTTTCTGGAACTCTTTGAACCCTGTGAACTCCTGATTCAAATTGAAGATACTTATAGACTTGATTTCCTGAAATTTTTGCAACAATTTCTTTAAAACCTCCTTTTTCTGCTTCACGCGAAGAAGTCATTTCCACATTCCACTTATTTCTTTCTGAGAGCCTACTAAACATTCTAAAAAGGTCTCCCACAAAAAGACCTGCTTCATCTCCACCGGTTCCTGCTCTAATTTCGAGAAAAATATCTTTCTCTTCGTCTGTGTTTTTCGGAATTAATAATTTTTTTAAATCTAATTCTAGCTCAATGAGTAACTCACTAAATTTAGATAGCTCCTCTTTTGCAAGGTCTCTAAGCTCACCATCCGAATCATTAATTAATAGCTTTGCTTCTTCGATTTCGTTTTTAATTTTTTTAAATTCAAGATGTTTTTCAACTAAAGGTTTCAGATCTGAGTACTCTTTAGTATATAAAGTATAAACTTTTTGATCACTTATTATTTCAGATGAAGATATTTCATTTTCTAAAAATTTAAATCTTTCTTCTGCCGACTCTAGTCTTTGTATAATGGATTTAAGCATTTTTATTTAACCAAAATATTATTATTTTAATGAAAATTTCAAATGGAACGAACAGTATTGTATCTATATTTTTTATTTTTTTTCTTTTCATACTTAACTCTTGCTCAAGCAAGATGAATTTTGATGAGAAATATACTGTTCTTGCAGATGGTAAATTCCTATTCGCTTCCAGTGAAGTATATCTTAATGGTTTTGTTAAAATTCTTAAGCAAGATAATGTTTTTTCTTTAAAAATAAAGACTATTAATTCTAAAAAAGAATACGAAGTAAAATTTTCTAAAGAGAAAGCATTTTTAAGTAAAAAAGAGTCTAAACTTTTTTTAAATTACAGTGACTCTAATTTAATTGATGTTAATTTTTATAAAATATTTTTCTGGATTTTTGAACCCTGTAATGAAATAGTTTGTCAAAGACTAAATATAGGAAATTTATCTATTAAACGAAGTCCTAAGACTAATTCAACTTTGATCGAAATTACGAATAACAAAAACCTATTTACAATAAAATTAATTTTTAGATGAATTTTAAAATTAACTCTCCAGCAAAAATAAATCTTGGTCTGAAAGTATTAAATAAAAGAAAAGATAACTTTCACAATATAGAAACAATTTTTCAATTTCTTGATTGGGGAGATCAGATTTCTATAGAAAACAACGTAATGGAAAGCGAAATAATTTGCAAAGGTATCCAACAAAAAGAAAATATTATTTATAAATTATTACAAATTTTAAAAAATGAAATAGGTTTTAAAGAAAAACTTAAAATAAGTATTGATAAGAAGATACCTACTAAGTCGGGATTAGGAGGAGCTAGCTCTAATGCTGCTTCAATATTATTGGCTTTGAATAAAATTTACAATTTGAGGCTCAATAAAAAAAACCTTTTTAATATTGCTTTGTCCTTAGGATCAGATGTACCTGTATTTGTACATGGCAAATCTTGCCAAGCAACTGGAAGAGGAGAAATTTTTGAAAATATTACTCTTGAGGAAAAACCAATATTGATTATCTTGCCTGATTCTAAAATTTCAACCCAAGAAGCTTTTGAAAAAAATAAAAACTTTTGTGCTAGTGGTATACATAAAAAAGTTTTTTTTAATTCTTTTGAAAATTGGGCTAGAAAAAATTTTAATGAAATTAATAAATCTTTTGAATGGATAGAAGAATACAATGACGCTTATCTATCTGGAACAGGCTCAACAATTTACTCATTGTTTAATAATTTTGATGAAGCTTCAAAAATAATGGATAATGCTCCATCTAATATGAATTGTTTTGTAACTACTACATTGAATAATTCAAAAATTATAAATGATATAGAATTATGGGGTGTAGCCAAGCGGTAAGGCAGCGGCTTTTGATGCCGCCATGCGATGGTTCGAATCCATCCACCCCAGCCATTGGTGATTAACAAAAATAGAAAGATGACTGATCAAAATAACAATTTAGTACTCTTTACAGGAACTTCTAATATTTCTCTTTCAGAAAGAGTAGCAAAAGAATTAGGAAAAGGCTTAGGGGATGCCTTCGTAGGCAGGTTTAGCGATGATGAGCTTAATGTAAGAATAGACGAGCATGTCAGAGGAATGGATGTTTTCATAATTCAATCAACCTGTTATCCAGCTAATGAGAATTTAATGGAGCTATTAATTATGATCGATGCACTTAGAAGGTCTTCTGCGTCGAGAATAACAGCCGTAATTCCATATTTTGGTTATGCCAGACAAGATCGTCGGGTTAGATCCGAGAGAGTTCCAATTAGTGCAAAATTAGTTGCAGAAATGCTCCAAAATGCTGGAGCAGACAGAATATTAACTATTGAACTTCATTCAGACCAAATTCAAGGGTTTTTCAATGTTCCTGTAGATAATATTTATGGAACAAATGTAACTTATGAACATATCAATAAAGCAAACTATGAAAATTTGATTATAGTTTCTCCAGATGTTGGAGGAGTTGTCAGAGCAAGAGCTTTAGCAAAACTCTTAAACGATGCTGATTTAGCAATTATTGATAAAAGAAGGGAAAAAGATAATCAATCTCAGGTTATGAATGTTATTGGCGATGTACAAAATAAGACATGTGTTTTAGTTGATGACATTGTTGATACTGCAGGAACAATATGTAATGCAGCAGAAGCACTCAAAGAATCTGGAGCTAAAAAAGTAATATCCTATGCAACGCATCCTGTTCTATCAGGACCTGCTCTTGAAAGAATTGAAAAATCAGGTCTAGACGAAATTATTGTGACTGATACAATCCCGCTTTCAAAAGAAGCTTCAAAATTGAAAAAGATAAAAATTATTTCTCTTGAAAAAACTATTGCTGAAGCAATCAACAGAGTTAATAAAGAAGAATCAGTGAGTGCAATGTTTCTTTGAGGTAACAAATGACAGATCAAACGATATTAGAATTCGAATACTTATCAGAAAATCAAAAGCTTTCTGCTAATAAAATAAGAAATCTAGGAGATATTCCAGGTGTTGTCTATGGCGCAGGAGAAGATACAAGAAAAATTTCTCTTCAGGCAAAAGACCTTCGCAAAGCATTAGAATTACCGAGCATCTTTTCTCAGATAATAGTCCTTCAGCAAAATGAAGAATCTCACAAAGTTATCCTCAAGGAAGTTCAAATTAATCCATCAAATGATAAACCAGTTCATGTAGACTTTATGAGAGTCTCGTCAAAAACTAAGATTACCATGCAAGTTCCTATTAAGTTTATTAACGAAGATGCATGTTTTGGCGTCAAAAATGAAGGTGGAATGATTTCGAAAAATAAAAATGATATTGAACTTACTTGTCTTGCAGAAAATTTACCTGAATTTATTGAGGTAGATGTTGCTGAATTGAAATTAGGAAACTCTATAATGCAAACTGGGCTTGCTCTGCCTGAAGGGGTAGATTTATCAAATACTCTTTTGACAGGTCAAGATCAACCAATTGTCTCTTGTAGCACCACAAGAGCTTCTCTTGAAATTGAAGAAGATGTTGAAGGAGAAATTTCCGAAGCTGCATTGGGCGAGGAAGATCCAAAAGAAGATTCTTCAGATGCCGATAAGGATACCGAAGAAGAAAATTCTTAATGGAAAAATTTTTAATTGCTGGCCTGGGAAACCCAGGTGCTAGGTACGCTAGCACGCGTCACAACGCTGGAATTGACTTTATTGAGGCGCTTTCAAAGAAGTGGAATTTAAAATTTAAAGAAGTTAAATCCGTAAAGGCTAAAGTATCCATTTACAGACTTGATGCTATAAGTGTTTATCTCTTAATTCCTGATGTTTTTATGAATAACAGTGGTAACGCTTTGAAACCAGCTTTAAAGAAATATAATCTTAATATCAATAATGTCTTGATAATTCATGATGATTTGGACTTGCCATCAGGTTCATGCAAGCTCAAGAAATACGGAGGTGACGGAGGACATAATGGATTGAAAAGTATTATTGAAAATTTGGGTGGAAATAAAGATTTTTTAAGAATGAGAATAGGAATTGGTCATCCTGGTGATTCTAAACAGGTTAATGACTATGTTGTAAAAAAAGGAACTAAAAAAGAAATCCACGAAAGAAAAATGGCAATATCTTCAGGAATAGAAATTATTGAGGACGTAATTTCAAATAATTGGGAAAAAGCCGTGAACAAACTTCACTCGAAATAATGTCTCTTAAGTGTGGAATTGTGGGACTTCCAAATGTTGGAAAATCTACCCTATTCAATGCTTTAACAAATTCAAAAATAGATGCAGAAAATTATCCTTTTTGTACTATTGAGCCTAATTTGGGAATTGTTGAAGTCCCAGATGAAAGATTAGAGCAATTGGCGAAAATTATTAACCCTGAAAAAATAATACCTGCTAGCGTTGAATTTGTTGATATTGCAGGTCTTGTAGAAGGAGCTTCAAAAGGAGAAGGCTTAGGAAATACTTTCCTTTCGCATATTCGTGAAACCCAAACAATTATTCAAGTTGTTAGATGTTTTGAGAACGAGAATATTGTTCACGTCAATGATCAGGTTGATCCTATTTCAGATGTTGAAATTATTGAAACTGAATTGATGCTTGCAGATCTAGATATTCTTCAAAAGATTCAATCAAATCTTAATAGAAAAAATTCTCAACTAGATAAATTTGCTAAAGAGAAACTGACTATAGTTGAAGAAGTTATAGAGCTTGTAGGAGAGTCAAATAAGAAAGAAATACTGAAATTATCAGAAGAAAAAAAGAAATATTTGAAAGAATATAATTTAATTTGTCTAAAACCTTTTATATACGTAGCTAATATTGATGAAGATAAAAATGAAGAGCAATACAAAAAGTTAAAAGATAAAGCCTTAAAGGAGAATTCAGAGTTCATTCCTTTATCAATAAAACTTGAAGCAGAAATTTCTGAATTAGAACAAAACGAAAAGAAAACTTTCTTAGAAGAGATGGGTATTGTTCAACCAGCTTTAGAGAAATTAATAAAGACTTCATACAATAGTCTAGGTCTAGGAACTTTTTTTACAGCTGGTGAAAAAGAAGTAAAATCTTGGATACTTAAAAAAGGTTCTCTAGCTCCTGAAGCTGCTGGAGTAATTCACACGGATTTTCAAAAAGGTTTTATAAGAGCTGAAGTTATAAGTTTTGAAGATTTTATTGCTTACCAAGGAGATCAAGGAGCTAAAATCGCAGGAAAATTACGTTCGGAAGGATCAGAATATGTTGTCAACGAAGGCGACGTAATTTTATTTAGATTCAACGTTTAAAACTTGACAAAGCAATTGATCAAAAAGAGAATCCACTTTCGGCTATGTAGCTCAGCTGGTTAGAGCGCAGCATTCATAATGCTGAGGTCCTTGGTTCAAGTCCAAGCATAGCCACCAATATTAATCAGTATTTTCAGGATCGTTACTAACTGCTTTCATACTTAGCTTAACTTTTCCACGGTTATCTACGCCAATTACTTTAATATCGACTTCCTCTCCCTCGACAAGATAATCTTTTACGTTTTTAACTCTTTCTTCAGCAATTTCTGAGATATGCACTAATCCTTCTTTCCCATTATCAAATGAAACGAAAGCTCCAAAATCGACAATCTTTACTACAGTACCAACACAGATTAAACCTACTTCAGGATCAGAAATCATCGATTCAATAATATCCAAAGCCTCTTGTCTTGATTCTTTACTTCTACCGTAAATTTTTATGTCTCCATTGTCGCTAATATCAATATTTGTATCAGTTTTTTCTGTAATGCTTTTTATTGTGCTGCCACCTTTACCAATAACTTCTCCAATTTTATTTTTTGGAATAGATGTTTTTATTGCTTGAGGAGCTAAATCTGATAACTCATGTCTTGATTCATTTAGAACTTTAGACATTTCCTGCAGAATATGAGATCTAGCAGTGTTAGCTTTATTTAAAGCATCCTGAAGAATCTTTTCGTTTATGCCCGCTATTTTTATATCCATTTGCAAAGCAGTGACACCATCAGAAGTTCCAGCGACTTTAAAATCCATATCGCCTAAATGATCTTCATCTCCAAGAATATCAGTAATGACACAATGATCTTCTTCGCTCTTTACAAGACCCATAGCAACTCCTGCAACAGCTTTTTTCAAAGGAATTCCTGCATCCATCATCGCCAGGCTTGAAGAGCAAACTGTAGCCATTGAACTAGATCCATTCGATTCGGTGATCTCTGAAACTACTCTGATGGCATATTCAAATTCTTGTGGATTAGGGAGAACTGCTTCAAGAGCTCTTCTGGCAAGCTTTCCATGTCCTATTTCTCTTCGTTTAGGGCTACCAATCATTCCTGCTTCACCAACAGAATAAGGAGGAAAATTATAATGTAGCATAAAAGGATCTTTAGTATCTCCGTGGAGCGTATCTAGCAATTGAGAAAGTTTAAGAGAGTCTATTGTTGCTACTCCAATTGATTGAGTCTCTCCTCTAGTAAAAAGAGCTGAACCGTGAGCTTGCTTCAAAAAACCTGTCTCAATAGATATAGGTCTAACAGTATCCAAATCTCTTCCATCAATTCTTGGTAATCCTTTGAGAAGACGTGTTCTTACAATTGAAGATTCTAAAGATTTAAAGTAGTTTTTTGCTTTATCTAATTTTTCTTCATCCTCGTCGTCGAATTGATCTGACAGATATTCCCTAGCATCAGCAACGGCTTGTTGTCTTAATGCTTTTTCTGGAATTTGATACGCCTCTTCAATTTTAGAACTAACAGAATTTGAAACCATATCCATTAAGTCTTTGTCTTCTTCTTCTATAGAATACTCAATAGGTTCAACTTCAACTTGTGAAACAAGCTCTTCAATTAAATCTAAACTTGGTTTCATTTCTTGTTGCGCAAATAAGATTGCTCCCAACATTTGATCTTCAGTTAATTCTTTAGCCTCAGACTCGACCATGAAAACAGCATCAGTCGAACCAGCAATGACCATATCTAACTTTGAGTTTTCCAATTCACTCAAAGAAGGATTTAGTACGTAATTTCCATCTACAAAACCAACCTTGGCTGCTGACAAAGGTCCTTGAAATGGTAATCCTGATAATTGCAAAGCAGCAGACACACCTATTAAAGAAATTATATCCGCTGTGTCGTCTTTATCCATTGATAAGACAGTACAAACTACCTGAACTTCTTGAGTATAACCTTTTGGAAAGAGTGGCCTTATAGGTCTGTCTATAAGTCTTGAAGTAAGAACTTCACCTTCAGAAGGCCTGCCCTCTCTTCGAAAAAAGCTGCCTGGAATTTTTCCTGCTGCATAAAATTTTTCAATATAATTTACAGTCAACGGGAAAAAACTTTGACCTTCTTTTTGTCCTCCTGCGACAACTGTGACTAACACTTGGGTATCTCCAGAAGTAGCAATTACTGAAGAAGTTGCTTGTCTTGCTATTTTACCAGTTTCCAAAGAAACTTCTTTTCCTGCAATAGTCTTTTTACAGGATATAATTTTTTCATTATCCATATTAATTTTGTGATTTAATTTTTTTTATTTTCTAAGATTTAGCTCTTTAAGAATCCTACTGTACTTAGAATTATCTTTCTTTTTTAAGTAGTCTAAAAGTTTTCTTCTCTTATTAACCATTCTTATTAATCCCTGACGAGAATGATGATCTTTGTGATGATCTTCAAAATGATTTTGCAATGCAAGAATATTTTCAGTTAAAAGTGCAATTTGCACCTCTGGCGAACCAGTGTCTGTATCAGATCTAGCGAACTGTTTAATAACTTCACCCTTTTTTTCTAAATTTAAGCTCAAGAGCTATCTCCAATTTTGTTAAAATTACCTAGTAATCTTTTGGGTTTCAAAAACCCTTCATAACTTTCAACTATTCCTAAAAAATTTTCGTGTTTATCAAAAAGTCTAAAGAATCCGTTTTCCTTGGCCCTTTCCATTTCTATTGCTTGGCCATTAGTTATTTTTTCTACTATTTCTGGTCGGCATTGTATCCTATCTAAAGCACTAAGTGCATCCCCTGGAGAAATAATTTTTCTATCTATATTTTCCTTGGTTATTTGATCCAATTCAAAGCTATTTTTTATTTGAAATCCTGCAGATTTTATTCTAACTAAACTAGAAACAGAACCAAGAGCGCCTAGATTTTCACAAATGTCTTCTGCTAAAGAACGAATATAAGTTCCAGGACCACAATCTACCTTAAGTTTTAACTTATTTTCTAGTAGAGAAATAATTTTTATATTTTCAATTCTTACCTTTCTTTCATTGATTGGGATTGGAATACCTTTCTTAGCATAATATCTGTAAGGTTTACCTTTGTATTTTAGAGATGAAAAAATCGGGGGTTTTTGATCGATATCTCCTAAAAAAATTTTTATTTCTTTCTTAAATTCTTCTTTAGAAGGTATTTTTTTTGAGAGTTTTATAATTTCTCCATCAGTATCACCTGTGGATGTTTTCATACCAACGGTAATTTCGACAATATAGGTTTTTCTTTCTTTAGTAAGATAATTTATAAATTTTGTCATTTGTCCGATGCATACTATTAGAATCCCACTTGCCAAAGGATCTAAGGTTCCAGCATGTCCAACTTTTTCTTTATGAGTTAGTAGTTTTTTTACTTTACGAGAAAAAACTCCTGATGATACTCCACTTGGTTTATTTAAGATTAAAGCTCCATTAAGCATCAATCTCTTCCTTAAAAAATAATTTTGGTATTTTTTTCAGACTAAGTCGTTTTCCAAGTGTTGACTTTATAAAACCATTGCTTTTATCTAAAACTTTATTAATTTCACTTTTATTAGTATCAAGAAAATTAGAAAAATAAAAGATTGTTGCATTTGAGAGATCGTCACTCATTTCAACTCTGCTTATAGTTATATTTTTAAGCCTTGGGTCTTTTAACTCAAACAGAAATATATTGGCAACTTCTTTTCTTATAAGATCGCTTACTCTTTGTGACCTTTTGAAGGGTGTAGACTTAAACAATTATAATCTTCGCTTTATTTCTTCTCTTTCGAAAACTTCTATTCTGTCTCCAATTTTTATATCAGAATAGTTAAAAATGCCAATTCCACATTCAGTTCCAGACTTTACCTCTTTAGCTTCATCTTTGAATCGTCTCAACGAGTCTAAAATTCCTTCATGAATTACAATATTGTCTCTAAGAACTCTAACGTTCATCTTAGATGAGATTGTCCCCTCTTCAACAACAGAGCCAGCAACGGCTCCAAATTTTGGTGACTTAAAGACATCTTTTACTAATGCAATTCCTTTAATACTTTCTTTAATTTCTGGACTTAGAGAACCTTCGATGGTTGATTTTATTTCATCAATCAAATCGTAAATTATTCCAAAGTACTTTATAGAAATACCTTCTTCCTCAGCGAGATTACCAGCTGCTGAATCTGCCCTAACATTGAATCCAGAAATTGATGCTTCTGAGGCTATCGCTAAATTCACGTCGTTTTCTGAAATTGGTCCAACAGCATCTAAAACTATTTTTATATTAACCTCTTCTACTTTTAAATTTGTAATCGCGCCAACTAGCGCTTCAAGAGAACCATTAGTATCGGATTTAATGATTAAATTTACCGAGGGTTTGGCACCTTCTGCAACATTAGCAAATAAATTTTCATTAGCTACACCGCTTCTTTGAGCCAGCCTTTTATCTCTTATTTTTTTTGCTCTATTTTCGGAGAGAGCTTTTGCAGCTTTTTCATCTTTTACAACTATAAATTCATCTCCAGCATTTGGAGAATATTCTAGACCAGATATAAAAGCAGGATGCGAAGGAGGAGCGCTATCGATATTTTCTTCTAAAAAGTTTTTTAAACTTCTAATTTTCCTATATTGATCTCCAACGAGTATTAAATCTCCAGTTTTTAGTGTGCCCTTTTTCACTAATAAGGTTGCTACAGCTCCTTCGCCTTTTTTTACTCCTGATTCGAGAACAATTCCTGCAGCAGGGCCTTCGTGATTTGTTTTCAACTCCAAAACCTCTGATACAAGAATAATACTATCAAGAAGATCCGAAATTCCTTCTCCTGAACTAGCAGAAACTGGAATCATTTGCACATCTCCTCCCCAATCTTCTGGAGTAAGGCCGATTGCAGACAAGTCACCTTTTACTTTCTCTACGTCCGCTTCTGGTTTATCTACTTTATTTATAGCAACAATAATTTCAACTCCTGCTGCTTTTGCATGATCATAGGCTTCTTGAGTCTGCGGTTGCACACTATCGTCAGCAGCAACTACTAAAATTACAATATCTGTGGAATTTGCGCCTCTAGCACGCATTTGAGAAAAGGCTGCATGCCCAGGTGTATCAATAAATGTTATTAATTTTTTTTCATGAATAGTCTGATAAGCTCCAATACCTTGCGTTATTCCGCCTTCTTCAGAATCAGCAACAGTGGATTTTCTTATGTAGTCAAGAATTGAAGTCTTTCCATGGTCAACATGTCCTAGAACAGAAACCACCGGGTCCCTTACTTGTTCCTCGCCTTCATAAGTAAGGTTTTCAATCAAATTCTCTTCATCTTTATTTTCATCTAGTGGAATTCCAATATGTCCAAGTTCCTCTATCACTAGGAGAGCAGTTTCTTGATCGATGGTTTGGTTTAAGGTAACCATGACGCCATTATTCATTAAAGATTTTATTAACTCTGAAGATTTTATTGATAAAGACTTAGCCAAATTGGCGACAGAAATGAAATCAGGAATTTTTACTTCTTTTTGAACAAATTCATTAGGTTTTTCAAAGTTTTGGACATTTGATGATAATTTAGTTTCTAAGTATTTTTCACCTTCAAGTTCTCTTTTTTGTTTTTTATTATCATCTTGAGCAAAAGATGTTTTTTTAACAGCCGCAGGTCTAATCTGTTTTTTTGGAGCATCAGTTTTTTTAACTCTTCTTACTACGTTATTTTTATTTTTTTCATCAGCATTTTGATTTCTTTTTAATTCGCTAGATTTCTCTGCAGAAATTCTCTTTTTTTCTGCATCATCAAAATCAATAGTTCCAGAAAAATCTTTAGAAATTTCTAAATTATCTGACTTTTTACTTTGATTGAGACGAGTAATTGATATTTTAGTATTGCTTGTTTCTTTTGAGGTTTTTTTTAGTGAAATTGTTTTTTTAGAAGATTTTTTCGAAGATTTGATGAAATTTAAAAGAGTTTTTTTATCTTCATTTGAGATTTCATCTTCCACATTTTTATGCAACAAACCTGCAGCCTTAATCTGATCCAAAAGATCCTCAGGAGAGTAACCTATTGCCTTAGCGACTTGAATTATTTTCATAAATTTTTAATCAAACCAATCTGCCCTTGCAGCCATTATTATTTCACCCGCCTGATCTTCAGATATTTCTAAAATTGGCATTAATTCATCTGAAGCTAGATCAGCAAGCTCTTCTTTGGAAGTTATGCTATTACTTTTTAATTTTTCAATAAGATCTATATCTAACAATTCAATACTCTCTAAAGTATTGTCTTTAGATTCTTCGTTTTCTATATCCGACAAAGCCAATTCTAAGAGAGCAGCTTCTGACCTTTCTAGTAAAGCCTCTGAAATGTCAGTATCAATTTCCTCTATCTGTTCCAGGTCCTCTTTAGAAGATTCGGATATTTTCTGAACTGTATCAAAACCGTTTTCTATCAGTTTTTCAGCTAAATCGCTATCGACTCCCATAAATTTAATCAAAGCATTTTCTGGAGAATCATCGACTCTTAAATCATCATTTTCTCCTCCGATTTGGATTTGCCAACCTATTAGCTCTGAAGCAAGTCTAATATTTTGACCATTTCTACCGATAGCTAAAGCCAAATTTTCATCTTTTACTTTTACTTCCATAGCTCTGTTTTCCTCATCAAGAACTATTGAAGTGACCTCTGCCGGAGACAAAGTATTAATTAAAAGTTTTGCAGGATCGTCTTCCCAAACCACGATATCTATTCGTTCACTACCAATTTCGTTAGAAACGGCTTGAACCCTTGACCCTCGCATGCCAACACACGCTCCAACTGGATCTATTCTTACATCATTAGTTTTGACAGCTATTTTGGTCCTAGCTCCGGCATCTCTTGCTACAGCTCTAATTTGTATTACTTCTTCTGCAATTTCTGGAACTTCTAATTTAAATAATTCCACAACCATTTCGTTTGCGCTTCTGCTTAAAACTAGTTGAGAGCCTCTATTTTCTCTTACTGTCTCTCCTAAAATTCCTTTAATACGATCTCCTATTCTATAAATTTCTCCTTGAACTAAATCTCTTCTTGATAAAGATGCTTCAGCATTATCCCCTAAGTCAACAATTATAAATTCACGAGTAACTTTTTTTACAGTGCCGTTTACAAGAGTATCAATATAAGGTCTAAATCTTTTAATAATTTCAAGCCTCTCAGCATCTCTTACTTTTTGCACAATTACTTGTTTTGCAGCTTGTGCAGATATTCTTCCAAATTCGGCGTTTTCAATTTGTTCTTTATCAATATCACCTTCTTTTAATCCTTTCTCATCTGCGAGATCGCTATCAGCCAAAATATGAATTTCTGAGTTTTCATAATCTTCAAAATCAACAGCGGTCCAGCATCTAAAAGTTTCAAAATCACCAGTATCTCTATCGATAAAAACTTTAATATCAACATCGCTTTCATATCTTTTTTTTGCAGCACTTGCTAAAGCAAGTTCTATTGCCTCAAAAATTGTATCTTTTGGAAGATCCTTCTCGTTAGAAACCGATTCTGCGACCATTAAAATTTCTTCATTCATTTTTATATAAGCTCCTGATAAATTAATTTTGAAGATAAATAATTAGATGATTTAATTTTTTCGTAATTATCATTTTCTAATTTTACCTGTAAAAAATCTTTATCAAATTCGATTAACTCTCCTCTGATAGTCTTATTTTTATTTTCAATTCTAAATTTAACTTCTATTAAATTTCCAATAAACTCTTTATGTTGTTCAAAGCCAAAAAAACTTCTATCTATACCTGGAGAAGAAACTTCTAGTCGATATTTGAAATCTATGAAATCTGAATTGTTTAGAATTTCTATAGCCTGATTACTAACCTTTTCACAATCAAATAAATCTATATTTCCATTAGTTTTATCAATAAAAAGTCTCACTAATTTAGAAGAAGAATTACCTGATATTTCTAAACCCCAAATAATATACCCAAGGTCATTAATATCATTTTCTAGCAGCGATTTTATCTTTTCTTTTACATCCATAATATTATATTAAATAGGCCCATAAAGGGCCTATTTGGTAGCGGGGGCAGGATTTGAACCTACGACCTT
>CENZ01170339.1_pt1 | contig 22184 bp, 28 predicted proteins | sample 361341 | NCBI WGS metagenome assembly CENZ01 (sample SAMEA2619782, study PRJEB7988) | marine metagenome | biome: marine biome (ENVO:00000447); feature: deep chlorophyll maximum layer (ENVO:xxxxxxxx); material: "saline water (ENVO:00002010), including plankton (ENVO:xxxxxxxx)" | depth 50 m
AACCCATTTCAACACCTCTTTTCGTTACTTGTTTGTTGTTTGTCATGGTTGCCATTATAATATAATTATCGTCAAAAGTCAATAGTATTCTGAAGAAAAAACAGAAAAAAAGCCATAATAGTTGTAAGTGCTTATTACGCATAGGGTTACGTCACGCGGGGTGGGGGTGAATTGCCCTAAGTCCTTACTAGGCCATGTGATACGGATATCGCCTGTCTACTGTATCTATATTGGGGTTTATATAAAACACACTTATTGCTTATTGATTGCCAAAAAAGCTAAGGTGGTTCAAAGAAAGCAAGCGTCTCTAGAAACGAAACGACAACTTTTATTTAAGAAAGTGTGGGTAGAAGTAATGATACACAAAACCTTTTATAGGTTTCATGCCTATTCTTTCTCTTATTTTATTCTCTATGATAGTCAATGGACACCTACCACTAGCAGATAGTGTTCTCCCAACCATTGTACATATTGGAATCCAGATATACCAGGGAGTTTCAAACGGCGCTATGAAAAACGCCGCCATGTTAAAGAATATTACAATAGAGTGAGCCAGCACAACAAACATTAATAGAAATTTAAGAACCCTCATGTGTCTTAACACCTTCTGCTAACTCAGTTAACTGCTCAACAATTCTTTCGCGTAGTTCTTCAGAAATAGTCTCGTCGCACGAAGCATCGGCAGCCATTTTTTTTATCTGTTTAAACCACCTGTCTTTTTGCTTATTCTGGTCAGACATTTCTTTTGCAAGCTGTTTTTTAATTTCTTTTAGTTGCTGATGATAATCTTCCAGAAGCGGCAGATACTTCTCCTCTACAACTTTTTTAACGCTACAAGACTCTATGCAGTCGCATATGGTCAAAACCGCATATTTTAAATTGTGATACTGTCTAGAAACATCATCAGGAGACATTATATATTTCCAATGTCCCTATCTAAGAATCCTAGTTATTAAAAATAATACCCATCTGGGCTCTATTATTAACTATAAACCACTCAATCCTAAATTTTTTAGGATAAACGCTGTCTATGTTTCCTTTTTGAAGTATCCTGTCTCGTCTTTGCTGCACCTGTGCGCGCCTATCTTTGGTGAATCTTGTAGTTCTACCAAAAACGGTGCTTGTGCCCATAAAAAACAAGAGCATCATAATTATGATTAGAATTTTCTTCATTACCAAGCCTTACACGACCAGTATCGCGCCTTCCATTTAGGACCAGGAGTATTACACCTATGCCTTGCGCGGAAGTTTTTTCTTCTTCCTGGGTCGCTTTTCTTTATTTTCATATTAGGGTCGCCAAAATTAACCTTTACGACATTTCCCTTTTGATTCTTTACATACACAGACCTTTTCTTTGGCCCGTCTGGTGTTCGGAATGGCTTATTTAGCTTAACAGTTCTACCCTGATATTTTGCAGCCTGAGAAGCCTTTTTTTGTTTTGCGTACCAGTCCTGGAAATCTTTCATATTTCCCCCAGGCATCCAAACCGTCTTGCCATCATCCGTTTTATGCTGATGCACTCCATCTAATCCAATTTTATCTGCGCTTTTCTGAGCCTGTTCTTTTGAATCAAACACATAGTCGCCTTCATTAGACTGAGCCTTTTTCCAAGACTTAGGGTCTGGTCGGTCTTTGTCGCCTTTTTTTGCGGGCTTATAATTCTTGCCTTCCCGCTCTTTCTTTTTGCGAATGTTATCCCAAAGACCATCTGCGGAAACTTCCTCAACCTCTTCTCCAAAATCCTCATAATCAGATTCTTCTGGAACAACGAAGTTGGATTCGGTGAGTTCTTCTACCTCTCCGCACTGACAGTCATTTTCATACTCAGCGTACACAAGCTCGTCTTGGACCATATTCCCAAGATTTGATACATTTGCCCCAGCTCTAGATTGCTGCGTACATACAGCCACTCTCTGCTTTTGGTCGGGATATTCTTTAGACATGACCTCTGCGGTCATACATCGACCCATGAAATGCTGGGCAGCTTCGTCTTTTTTTCTTTCAGGTATTGGCATATAATAAATACACCAAAATCAATAAAGCCAAGGCAAATTGACTGAACATATAAAAACTAACACCATTTGCCTGTCTTTCATTTTCTCTTCAGTTATCACATCCTTTTCCTCTATTCCACAACATAAAACGCCGTCTTTCCTTTCCATGCCCCTTATATCTATTACGCTGTCTTCATCTGTCCAAGGCGTATATTTTGATAATCCATAATTTATTCCATTTTCTCTTCCTTCGTGAGAGTGTCCGTGTGGTATATGCTCTATCTGCACATTGGGAGTTACAAGCCTAGCCCCTGACGCCTCAAGCCTTTTTCTTATATCTACGTCGTCGTATCCGTATCCTATCAGTTTTTCATTAAATGCATTTACATGCCAAAACAACTCTTTAGATATATATAAAAAGTAAACGCCATGAGCCCTTTTATCATCCCAGCAAGTTCCCTCATAAAAGAACGTATGGTCTGGCCTATCAAGTTTAGATATTTCGTATTTATCTAAAATTATTTCGTCAGCATTAATAAATACAAAATGCTCACAAGAAGAAAACCTTGCTGCAAGATTAAAAGCCTGACTGAACGACCAATATTTACAATCAGATGGATTTACCCTAATTATTTTTAATTTATCATGCTTTTCAAGAACTTCAGACACAGGGGTGTCGCTACCCCAATCTACTATTACTATCTCGTCTACGCCCTCACACTCAATCCAAGAGGGGTAAGACCGCAACAGATGTGTTTGTCTGTTTATACCATGATTATTAATTTCATCGTCAGTAATTTTTACCGCACATAATAAACTAATACCCATATCTATAGCTCATAACACCCCCTACATGAACTTGCATAGGCCAGCTATGATTTGAGACCCCAACATATCTAGCATGATACCACCCACTGGACTTTCTAGAAGCCATCAAACTTCTTCGCTCCGCCGCCTTTTTAGCCGCTCTGCTGTGTAGGACGCTTTTTGCCCAAAGCTTTCTTTGAGCTTCACTAATCTCCCACGCAGAAGGCTCTCTATTTCCATACCTCACATTCTTTGATAAATATTTCCCCCAAGGCAAATGGTCATATGGCCTATTCCTTGTCTTTTCTCCCTTTTCCTCACCAACATTAACCCTTCCATGAGCCTTGTTAGTCACCACCCACTTCCCCTTCTCCTCATCCCACACCATATTCTCATCTTGCCAGTTCTGTCCAAATACACTGAAACAAAACATAGATATCAGAGTAAATATAACTATCTCTAGGATGAATCTTCGCATGTGTTTTCCTCTTTGTGTACTGAACAAATTCCTCTACCAGGGTTCTTTTTAATTCCCATCTTCTGTCTCTGCTTTCTCCAAGCATTAACAGTCACGATTCTACCACAAACCTTACTTAATTCTATCGCCCCAGCTTCGTCTGTCAAGGTTCCAGCGGAATCTTTGATAAACTGCCTTTCCGCTTCCGTCCATACTTGATTCATTATTTTCCTCACTTTATTGACTTTTTTTCATTTTTTAGGGTATAATATAATGTCCACTTTTACACAGGAGACGTATTATGCCAGAAGAAAAACTTACCCCTTCAATATTATACACTACAGAGGCTGAAGAAAGCAAGGAAAAAACCGAGAAGGAACTCGGTGTCGAAGACCCTGATAAGGTTACGGCTGAAGAAATATTGGAAAGAAATAAGCAGCAGGAGGAATAGTTGAGAGTGCCAAAAGGCCTTACTGAGGCTGAAGTTCTATCAATAATTGAAAGCGCAGTAGCCTATTTGGCCCCAAGCTTTAAATTTGGATATTTTGATATAGAGGATATGAAGCAAGAAGGCACGATATTTTGCCTTGAGGCTTTAGATTCCTTTGACTTCAATAAATCTACACAGGATAAAGTTTCAGACGCTTTACTGACTTTCTTAAAAACCCATGTTAGGTGGCGGTTTTTAAATATGCGTCGTAAGCAGTTGACCAGAGCGGAACCGCCTCAGTGTGATTGCGGTTTATGCTCTTGTGATTCTGAAGACAGGCTGAATTGCCCTAAGTATTCCAATTGGGTTAAAAGAAACATGTCAAAAAAAAGCTTAATGGAGCCCTTTGATGTTGACGAAATTCACAGCACAGCGGCGTCTACCTCACAGAATATAGACGACATAGTTATTTCATCAGATATAATTTCCATACTAGACGAGCATATCCCCGCCAACATAAGGGGTGATTATAAAAGATTTGTTGAGGGCGTTAGTATTTCTAAATCCAAAAGAGAGAGACTTATATCTCACATCAAGGCCATTATTTCTGAAAAGTGGGGTGACGTATGAAAACCGGAAGGCTCAGTAAAGACGAGATAGCATTTATAGATGGCAATTTGCTTAACATGACAGACCAGCAAATGGCAGATAAGCTTGACAGGAGCGTTGAAGCCATATCTCAAAGAAGGGCCGTTGCCCCTCAAGAAAACGCAAACACAGAGCTGCAAAGCTATGTTTCCCAACTTCACTCTAAGCATTTCTGGACGACCATCAAAAAGAGTTTGCTTCACGAAGAAGTAGAAACTTTTGAAAACAGTTGGGCCGCGCTCTATTCCCAATTCTTTCATCAGGGCGTTACTGCGACTGACGAGATAATGATGAAGGATGTTATAATTGAGGACATATTACTGCATCGGGCTCTTGAGCAGAAGAAGAACATACTAGAAGAAATAAAGGAAAACGAGAAGCTTTTGGCTGAGGAAAGAGAGAAGGACATGGACGATAGGGACTCAGACTTTATGACTAATGCTCTTCGCACCATAGTTCAACTTCGGGGCACTTCGGAAGCGTACACAAAAGAGATAAATGAGATTAAGAAAACAAAGGATGGAAAATTTAAAGACCTAAAGGCCACCAGGAATGAAAGGTTGAAAACAGTAGAAGAATCAGGTAAAAATATATTTGCCCTCATTAAGTTGCTCGATGAACAGAAAATGCGTGAAACTGAGGGCAGAATGACCGGACTAGTGTATGAGGCCGCAAAAACGAAACAGGGGCAAATGAAGCAGGAGATGGTTTTTGCTGACGGAGAGGTTGATAGAGTTTGGCTTACGCCAGAATCTGAACTTGAAGGGGAGCAAGAGGAATAATAGTGGTAACACAAATTGATAAAGAAAAAAACATTATTTTCTTGCATATACCAAAGACTGGAGGAACAAGCATAAATGACGCGATAATAAGAAATGAATGTTCGTATGACAATCCACTCCACGACCTAAAGAAAAATTTAGACTTTACTAACAGGGTTAGCAGTAGTCACAGCAATATAAAGCAGCTAGGCCTCACTCAGGAGCAGGCGGACAGCTATGAAATTTTCACCGCAATCAGGAATCCGTATACAAGAATAGCAAGTACATATAATCATTTCATACAGGGGCCAGAGAACCAAGCACAAACTACTCCCTGGACGACTGAAACTTATAGCTTTAAAGAATACCTAAATAATATAAAAAAATACTTTGAAGGCCAATTGATTGTGTCTTTACCTGATGAAAATGGCAACGGAAACTTTTTATACAGAGCCTTTACCCAAGAAAATCTATACAGGATGCAAAATTTTGGAGAAGACTTAAAGTTTTTATTAGACATTAGACACATAGAAAAACTTTTTTGGTGGCTTCAAACAACCGATGGGTTATCGGCAAGCTGCACTTATTTAAAATTTGAACGATTAGAAAAAGACTGGGATTCTTTCAGAGAAAAGATAAACATAAACGAACCAATACAGCACTTAAACAAAAATGTTTTGACTGGCGTCGGAGCAGATTCTCCTGAAGATTATATGTCTTATTATGACGAAGAGTGCAAGGAAATAATTCAACAATTATATAAAGACGAACTAAGGAACTACGAATAATGAAAGCTATTATATTTGGCGTTACAGGACAAGACGGCTCTTACCTATCCGAGCTTCTTTTAGAAAAAGGATACAAAGTATTGGGCGTCATTCGCAGAGCAAGTATAGACAATACAGGAAGGCTTCATCATCTGGAAGAGAACAAAGACTTTAATCTAATCGAAGGCGATGTAACTGATTTTATCAGTGTTTCTTCGATTATCAATGATTTCCAACCAGACGAAGTCTACAATCTTGCGGCTCAATCTCACGTAGCAACTTCTTTCAATGAGCCCTTACATACTTGGAGGGTTGATGCCGAAGGCCCATTAAATATAATTGAGTCAGTCAGAAGACACTCTTTTAACGCAAAATTTTATCAAGCAAGTACATCCGAGATGTTTGGGAGTTCTGTTGATGCAGACGGATATCAAAGAGAAACAACTCCGTTCGAGCCCCAGTCTCCATATGCCATAGCAAAGCTAGCGTCTCACCATAAGGTTAGAATATATAGAGAGGCTTATGGAATGTACGCTTGCAGCGGAATTTTGTTTAACCACGAAAGCGAGAGGCGAGGAGAGAAATTTGTAAGCAGGAAAATTACCAAGTGGGTTGCCGAGTTTAAGGGCTGGATAAGCGGCGAAAACAAGCCTTTTGATGCGGTTTCTGACCCAGACAATATAATTTCTGTGATGAACCCAGAGGAAACCTTCCCTAAGCTACGGCTTGGAAATCTAGACGCCGCCAGGGATTGGGGGTATGCTCCCGATTATGTTAAAGCAATGTGGATGATGTTACAACAAGAACAAGCAGAGGATTATGTTATAGCTACTGGAACTAGCAGAACCGTAAGAGATTTTGTTAGAATAGCTTTTGACTTCATAGGTATAAAAGAATGGGAAAACCTAATTGTTGTTGACCCTAAATTTTATAGGCCCGCAGAAGTAGAGTTTTTACACGGAGACGCCAACAAAGCCAAAAACGAGATTGGATGGACTGTAGAAACACCCTTCAACGAAATGGTCAAAAGAATGGTAGAACACGACATAAACAAATCATGTCCAAAGAAAAATACGACCCTTATCTAGTATACAGAGACACTAGAGAAAAAGACGGCTGGCAGTTTACTCAGTCTGGATATTGCGCTGGCACAGAAGAGCAGACCATAAAGACTGGGGACTATACTTTATATGGTTATGAAAATCATATTTGCATAGAAAGAAAAGGAAACGTCTCAGAGTTGGCTACAAATATAACTCAGCCAAGGTTCGAGAGGGAACTTGAAAGAATGCTCGAATTTCCCTGGAGATATGTTTTACTAGAATTTGAAATGAAAGACGTTGTTGAGTTTCCAAAAAATAGCAAAATACCGGCTTACAAAAGAAAATACATGAAAGTAAGAGGGCCATTCTTTTTGAAAAGAATACTTGAACTACAAAAGAAATACGATGTTCCTTTTGTTTTTTGCGGCAAATATGCAAAAGAAGTTTGCTCTAGTATATTCAAAAGATTCATGGAATCTAGGTCTAAATATGACTCAAGAAAATAACAATAAACAACACATAGAAACCCTACTAAAGCACGCCCATCTTAATATAGGCGACATAAATAAGATAAATGTTGGAAACCAACTTCTTAATCCCTTAAAAGATTATGACAATCCAGTTTTAGAGTTTTTAGATTATATGTCTACGCCTGAAAACTTTTGGTTTACTTGCAAATATTTATTAAATGTAGACTTATTGCCCTTTCAGTTGTGTATACTACAGGAGCTATGGGAAAGAAAATTTCCAATGCTCATAGCAACTCGTGGAGCTGGCAAGACATGGATTCTAGCATTGTATTCTTTACTTAGAGCGTTTTTTCACCAAGGCTGCAAGATTATTGTTATTGGAGCAGCTTTCAGACAATCAAAGCTTTTGTTTGAATACATGGAAACTTTTTATAAAAACTCTCCTGTATTCAGCAACATGATTGGAGCGGGGAAAGGTCAGGGTCCAAAAAGAGATATTGATAGATGCACTTTTTATGTTGGTCAAAGCGAAATCATAGCTATACCTCTTGGCGACGGTTCTAAGATTCGTGGTTTACGCGCCAACTATATTATTGCAGACGAATTCGCGTCTATTCCCCAAGAAATTTTTGAAGTGGTAATTAAAGGCTTTGGTGCCGTTTCAGCAAATCCCGCAGACAAAGTAAAAGAGTACGCACAGATACAAAAACTAAAAGAACTAGGAATGTACGAGCAAGCACATGAAATAGAAGGAGAGCTTGGCTTCGGAAACCAGACAATTATAGCTGGCACAGCTTACTACGCCTTTAATCATTTTTACGAATATTTTGAAAGACAAAGGGAGATTGTGCGTAGTAAAGGAGATGAAAAATATTTAGAAGAACATGTATTTAAAGGAAAAATACCAGACGGTTTTGACTGGACTCAATACTCTGTGATGAGAATACCTGAAGGTCTTTTGCCAGAAGGTTTTATGGACAAATCTCAATTAGCACAGGCAAAGGCGATGCTACACTCATCAAGATATGACATGGAATACGAGGCCTGTTTTGCTAAAGACTCCGAAGGGTTTTACAGAAGAAGATTAATAGAAAGGTGCGTAACTACAGAGCCGGTAACAACACCTAGCGGAGAAGAGGTGTCCTTTGACGCAGCTTTGTCAGGAAATCCAAATAAAAAATATATTTATGGCATTGACCCAGCCTCAGAAACAGATAATTTCTCAATAGTTGTTTTAGAGCAAAACGAAAAACACAGAAGGGTTGTATATGTTTGGACTTGCAACAGGCAAATAATGAGAGAAAGAATAAAAACAAAGAAAGATTCAAATCTAGAAAGTTTTTACAATTACTGTGCAAGAAAAATACTAGACCTAATGAAGGTTTTTCCAACCAATCACATAGGAATAGATGCGCAGGGAGGGGGAATAGCAATAATGGAAGCCATGCACGACAAAAACGTGTTAAGAGAAGGAGAGATTCCTTTATGGCCGTATGCAAAGTATGAAGACTCAGACCCATTCTACTGGGAATCCAAAAATAAACCCACTGATGGCGAAGCTGGTTTGCACATACTGCACATGATGCAATTTGCTAAATCTGAGTTTACTTTCAAGGCAAACCACAACATGAGAAAAGATTTAGAATCGAACTGTTTATTATTCCCAAAATTTGATACTATCCTGCTATCTGAAGCGATAACTGACGACAAAGCGTCAAACAGATTTTATGACACGCTAGAAGACTGTGTGATGGAAATAGAATCACTGAAAGATGAATTAACAACGATTGAACATGGCCAAACCTCTACAGGAAGAGATAAATGGGATACGCCACAAACAATAGAGGCCGGTGGGAAAAAAGGAAGACTTAGAAAAGATAGGTATTCATCTCTTTTAATTGCCAGTGAAATAGGGCATGTTCTTGATAACCAACTAGAAGGAACTCAGCACGAATTTACTGGGGGCTATGCTCAACAAGAGAAACATTCAAAAAAGGGTCAATTGTATACAGGCCCAGACCACTTAATAAAAAAAATGAACGGCATTTATGGTATTGGCGTGAGAAGAAAATAATGGTGTATACTAATTACAATAAGACTGCAAACGAATTACTAATTCAATACATGGGAAATAAATATGGCGCAAAGAAAAGACCCCTTAAAAACAAACGTATTATCAAGCAATAACTCCTCAAATACCGCTGCTTTTGTAACGTTTGACCCTCAAAAGCCAGAAGAGGCCGCAAACGCCATAGAAAACTCGAAGGCCCTAAATTACTATCAGGCTGTTGCTTACGGAACAAGTAGAGACAGGTTTGAAGACGTAAGCACAAATATTTCTGTTAGAAACGAATTCAGCAGAAATGACTACGATGCGTACAGAGCATCCGAAGCAAGACCTATAAAGTCTAAGGCAATTATGTCATCTTGCGACAGGTCCTATAAAAAGGTTGGAATAGTTAGAAATGTCATAGACTTAATGTCTGACTTTGGCTCCCAAGGGGTTAGGCTTGTACACGATAATAAAAAAATACAAAGATTTTCTCAAAGATGGTTTACGCACAAAGTTGACGGAGAAAAGACGACGGAGAGATTTTTAAATTACCTGTATAGAATAGGAACCGTTGTTTGCCAAAGACAAATGTGTAAAATTTCTATGAAAGAAGAAAGGGCCCTTTCTATAGCATCTAACTCTGACTACTTAGAGCCAACTCATGAGCCTAAGGTGGGCTTAAAAGTAAGAAAGAGAGTTATACCTTGTGGCTACTCTTTTCTCAACCCTATGACCCTAGAGGTCGCAGGAGGCGAATTAGCGCAGTTTGCTGGAGAACAAGCTTTTGGCCTTAAAATTACTGGCGGTCTAAGAACTAAAATAAATTCTCCAAAAAACGAAATGGAAGTTTCTTTGGTTGAGAAGCTCCCAAAAGAATTGGTTGACGCCGTAAGAAGAGGCGTTAACATACTTCCCTTAGACAACAATAAGATTACTTCTTTTAGCTATAAAAAAGATGATTGGGAAATGTGGGCTTCGCCAATGCTTGAATGTATATTAGATGACCTCATGGTTTTGGAAAAAATGAAACTAGCGGACTTAGCTGCGCTTGATGGGGCTATCTCTCAAATAAGAGTCTGGAGGCTTGGAGATTTAGACAAAGGTATATTGCCCACAGACGCAGCAATACAAAAGCTAGCAGACATACTTTTAAGTAATCCAGGCGGAGGTGCTTTTGATTTAATATGGGGGCCGGAATTAGCTTTTGAAGAAGTTACGACGTCTGTGCATAATTTTTTAGGCTCCACAAAATACGAGCCTATACTTGATAGCATTTTTAGTGGGCTTGGCGTTCCTCCTACGCTTACGGGTTCATCAAGAGCAGGAGGAGCTACAAATAACTACATATCTTTACAAACACTAGTCCAAAGACTTGAATATGGAAGACAGCAAGCAGCAAAGTTTTGGCAAAAAGAATTGGAGATTCTTACAAAAGCAATGGGATGGGCTAAAGCTCCATCGGTTCAGTTTGACCATATGATTTTAAAGGACGAAGCGGCAGAGAAAGCCTTGTTAATTCAGCTTCTAGACAGAAACCTTGTTAGTGAAGAAATGATTATAGAAAAATTTGGCGCTACACCAGAGCTTGAAACAGCCAGAAAGAAAAGAGAAAAGAGAGAAGCAGACTCAGGGAAAAGAGTTGGCAAGACTGGCCCTTATGACAAAGACAAGATTCACGACCTTGTTAAGATTGCTCTGGGAAGGGGCTTTATTACTCCGGAAGATGCTGGAATTGATATTGATGAAGACAGTCGAGAAAACGAAAACAATCAACAGCCTCCCAATACTGCTGTTCCTGAAAACAAGAATACTAATTCTCCAGAAGGAAAGTCCGGAGAAGGAAGGCCAATCAACAGCAAAGACGCCCCTGGAACAAATAGAGACAGGCAGTTTAATCCCAGAACATCGGCAGAAATAGCCGATGAAATAGGCGGCTTTTTGAATTCAATGTCTGTTGCCAAAAAATATCAATCAGACATAGGCTCCATAATACTTCCAGGAATACTTAAGCATTATGGCAAAAAAGACGTAAGAAGCATGTCTTCTCAAGAGTTTGCTCAAACAGAAAGCGTTAAGTTTTTAGTGCTGTCTAATTTACCTAAAGATTGTACGCCAACCGAAAGCGTTGTCTCTAAGATACTTTCAGAGCAACCCAAAACGCCTATTGATTTTACAAAATGCTACAATACCCTTCTTTCCTCTTTTATAAACAAAGTTTCTAGACAGCCAAACATAGAGGAAATCAGAAATATCCAAGCCGCTACTTATGCAGTATGCTCTTAAATAAGCTGTTTATTAAATATGGTGTATAAAATATTAATGAAATTTAGGGAGTATTATGCACAGACAAATTCCGATATATAGAGCTGAAGCGCAGGCTGGTTTAACTGATGCCATTCAGGCTAAGGAGAACCTGTCTATTGCTGCGTTTTGCCCTGTCTTAACGGACAAGAGCGTTATTTCTGAAGTTCGTGAAAAAACTAGATGTAAAGACGAATCTTTTTTAGAAAAGTCTTGCGCATCGAATGAAGACCAGTTTGACTTAGACTATATTTATACTATATTGTCTACCACAGGCTGGAACAGAAATGATGACGTTTTTGACCGATATGAAATGTGGTCGGCACGAAACACCGCTGAAGATAAACCTTTTAATAAGGGTCATGACCCTAATACAATTATTGGCCATATTACTGGCAACGCTGTAGTTGATGAAAATTATGAGCTGGTTAAAGATGAGTCCAACATTGATTCACTGCCCGATAAATTTCACATCCTAACTAGTGCTGTTTTATATAAGCATATATCTAGCAGGGACGAGAAATTAACCTTAGCTACCAAAGAACTTCTTGAAGAAATATCAAGAGGAGAATGGTTTGTTTCAATGGAGGCGTTGTTTTCTAATTTTGATTATGCTATGGTTAACGCTGATGGAAAACAGAGTGTCATTTACCGAAACGAAGACACTTCTTTCCTAAGCAAACACTTGCGTTCTTATGGAGGAGATGGAGAGTATGAGGGCACTAAAGTTGGAAGACTCATGAGAAATTTAACTTTTAGCGGTAAGGGTCTTGTGCAAAACCCTGGCAACCCAGAGTCAATTATTTTTAAACAAGAAGATAATGAAATTTTTAAGGGGGTTGCTAATTTGAATCCCTATAGTAATTTACTAGTAACTAGTAGTAGTAAAGGAGAAAGCTCAATGTCAGATAACAATGAGCAGGTCCGAAGTCTTGAAGCACAGGTTTCAAAACTTGAAGCCAGACTTAAAGATATGGACGAAGAGAAGATTCAAGCTCGGATTTCGTCGTTTGAGAAAGCAAGCGCTGACAAAGACGCGGAAATTAACGAACTTAAATCGCAGCTAGAGGCATCTAACGATGCATTTGAGGCTTCTACAAAAAGCTTCAAAGAGTCAGAAGAGGCCAAGTCTGCAAGCGACCAACAGGTTGCTGAATTAACAGAAAAGCTTGATGCTATTGAGGCTGAAAACCTCAGAACTAACCGTGTTAGCGCTCTTGTTGATAAGGGTGTTGATAAGGCAGAGGCTGAAGCTTTGGTTGAAACTTTCACCGGTATTAGCGAAGAGCAGTTTGAAGCTTTGATTCTCAAACTTACTGAAGCTCCTCATTGGCCAGGTCATAAAGACGAGGACGAAGAGAAGAAGAAGAAAGAAGAGAAAGCTAATATGAAAAAGAAGTACGCTGAAAAAAAGAAAGAGGAAGCTGAAGTAAAGGCTGATTTAGAAGAGTCTGTTGAGGCTGCTGAAGAGGCAGAAGACGCAGAATCTCTCGAAGTCGCTGAAGCTGAGGATTCCGCAGCTCTTGCTGCTCACAGCGAAGATGAAAGCGAAACTGTTGTTGCTAGCCTTAACCAATACTTCAGCGAAGTTTTAGGTGGCACTGATAACGAAAAAGAGTCGTAAAGGAGAAATAAATTATGGCACTTAAAGGCGACCGATACGAGTTCGAGACCACTATCGACTTCTTCATGAATGAAGTAGCCGAAAGAGGTGGTGTCGTCACTCTCAGCACGGCGGGTTCTGGTGCTGCACTTGACCAATCTGCCGCATTGGTTACATATTCAGCCGCACAGTCTGGCCTTATTCCTATTGGAGTATTGCTAAACGACATGGTAAATATTGACCAAACTCGTCAACACATCAATTTCCACAAGAATGAGATGCAAAAAGGCGGTAAAGTTACCCTTCTCAAGAAGGGAACTATTGTAACTAACCGAATCGACCCAGGCGTTACCCCCACAAAGGGACAAATTGCCTTCGTTGGTCCTAGCGGATATATCACTAACACTAATAGCGGCCCACTTATTAATCGTAAGAATTATACTGGTGGATTGGCTATTGGTCAATTTGATAGTCTCAAGGACGAAGACGGTTATGCAAAAATTTCTGTAAATCTGCCACAGGCAGATGCAAATACTTATCCAAATAGATAGGAGAACTAAAATGAATAAAAGTGTTATTAGCGCTCCTACGCCAGAGATGACCGACCTTCTGAAAAGAAGTGGTTCCGCTAATCGGGCCGAGTCGCTTGAAGCTACTCACCAACTCGCAATGGCGCTTGAGCAACCTCTGCGTCAGGGAGTTATGAGTGGAGACATCACTGGTAATATCTATGAAACGATAACTTTGGAGCCCGGTGCTTCGCCCGAATTTCCTTTGGATTTTCTGGCCCCTGGCACTGAAAAAGATTTCGTTGCTTACAGCGTTCCTAATCATGGTCGAATTCCCGAGCGTTACGTGGAAGGCGACTATGTCATGATTCCCACTTTTGAGATTGCTTCCAGCATTGACTGGACGCTTCGTTACGCTCGTGACGCTCGTTGGGATATCGTGAGCAGAGCGCTGCAGGTATTACAGTCCAGTTTTGTTAAGAAAACCAATGACGACGCATGGCACACCCTGCTCGCCGCTGGCGTTGACCGAAATATTTTGGTCTATGACGCTGACGCCGCAGCCGGTCAGTTTACCAAGCGTTTGGTTTCTCTTCTCAAGACAGTCATGAGACGTAATGGTGGTGGTAATTCCAGCAGCATCAATCGTGGCAAATTGACTGACCTATACGTTTCGCCCGAAGCCATCGAAGATATTCGTAACTGGGGCGTTGACCAAGTTGACGATGTTACTCGTCGAGAAATCTATAATGCTGAAGATGGTTCAGCGTCTGTTAATCGTATTTTCTCGGTTAATATTCAAGATATCGACGAACTTGGTGTTGGACAAGAATACCAGAACTTCTACAAGAGCGAACTCAGCGGAAGCCTTCAGGCTTCGGATGTTGAGCTTGTTGTTGGACTTGACCTTAGCTCGAACGACTCGTTTGTTCGTCCGGTCAGAGAGAATGTTCAGGTCTTTGAAGACGACAATCTTCATCGTCAGCGTAGAGCTGGTTTTTACGGCTTTGCCGAGCATGGCTTTGCTGTGCTGGATAACCGTCGCGTTATCCTCGGTTCGCTGTAAAACTAAGCATTTACGGTAATATAAGGGCTGGCCTCGTTTTCGGGGCCAGCTTTTTTTATAATTATTTGGTGTATATTATATCGTACCACTCTATCTGCGCAGACAGGAGACAAAAATATGGCCTACGGTAAAAACACCATTGGCTGGAAGACAGAGATGACTACCCTCCTAAGGTATGTCATAAATGATGCTGATGAAACAAGAAGAGAATTTACTGATGAGAGGCTTTGCAGCCTTTTAGTCTCATCTGCGCATTTAACTCTTGGCGTTGTAGATTTTCCAGCAAATTATACTGTTGATATACCTAATTCTGGAATATCTCCCCCCCCAACAAAAGACAAGTCATTTGTAAACCTTGTTGTATTAAAGGCTGCATGTCTTTTAGCTGGCGGAGAATACAGAGCCTCTACAAATCAAGCTATAGTAGTCCGAGACGGACCTTCTTCCGTTGACCCAAGAGCCATGGTAGTGGCAAAAAGAGAAATGATGCAAAGCGCTTGCAAGAAATATGAGCAAGCAGAATTAGAATATAGACTTGGCAATAGCAATGCTGGAGAAGCAATAATCGGCCCGCACAGGAATGCCGTACACGGCAGCAAAGGCAGTTCCGGACATTCAAGATAATAATGGAGACATAATATAATGCCTATAAAAAAAATAAAAGCCAGCGATGGGTACAACAACAGTGATGGAGTTGTATCCGTTAATAAATTTGGTTCTACTCAAAGAGTTGATGTTAATGTTTTATCAACTGTTTCTGAGCTTAATTATGCAACGTGGTCGTCTGGCGAGCTTCAAACAAAGTTTGACGACTATGGATTGAGAAGAACCACTGTTGAAATTGGCGACTGGAATATGGATAGCACCGGATTTGTAAAAGTTAATCACGGACTTGAATATTCAGACACATGGAAGGGTACAAGAAGCACAGCCTTTACAATTAGAAATGATGCAGATACAGTGTATTTTGGAGACAACCATTCAAAAAGCGCAACACACATGACAAATGTTGACATCGCAGTTTCTGGAATTACAAGCAAAAAAGTAGTTTTGATTAGAAAGGCAAGCGGAAGTTTTGATTCTGCTGATTTTGATTCCACCAGCTACAATAGAGGCTGGGTAACAGTTTGGTACGAATAAATGCTAGAGGCTCTAATTAGAAAAAAAGAAAACGGCGGCTTGGATAAATTTCAAGGCGATGTAATATGCGTAAAGCTAAAAGAATTAGCTGATTGGGGAGCTACTGAAATTAGAGTACATAAGGTTGTTGAATGGAAAGACGAAGATTTAGAAAACTCAATGAGGAACGAATTAAAACTTAGAGGCACCGCTCCTGTCAGAGTAACGCCGTATAAGATTTTGGAAAAATGTGAAATATTTAACGAAAAAGGACAATGTATTTATGATGGAGATATCACAAAAACAAGGTCTATTAAATATTTTAATTTACAAAGCAACAAACAAGAAGAAAAAAGCATAAAAAAAATACAGGCAGAATTTGATTTAAACAAACAAAAAATTAAAAAAGAAATTTTAAAAAGCAAGCCCTCTCCATCTCCAACGCAAAAAGAAAAAGTTATGTCAGGGGAAGAGCAGCAAATTCTTAATAAGTACGTTGAGGCTCTTAAATCTATTGGGGTAAGCTCTGATGTGATTGATGGCGGAATAAAAATATTAAACAAGGAGTAAGACATGGGAGAATCCGAGCTAAGTGGCAGTGATGTTGTTACAGAGGCCATTTCAGACAATAGAAGAATTCAAGCTGGGATGAAAATGAGTAACGGCACAATAAATTTCGACGAAAGAAGGGGGGAGGAAACTCCTAAAGCTCAGAACGCAATTGATGAGCTTGATAATAGGCTTGTAAAAACGCACGGGGACAGATATAATGTCTAATGAAATAGAGCTTATGGTTTCTGTTAGACGTCAAGGGGAAAAGGGCGTTAAAAGAAGGGGCGACATTATTACATGTAGGGTCGCCGGAGGTAACTGGGGAAGCCAGGAATTAAAAGTACACCAAGTAGTAACTTGGCCAGGAAATAACGCTTCTATTATAGAGCTTCAGTCAGCGGCTCTTATAATGGCAATATTAAATAAGAAAAAAGAGTGGGGTGAACCAAACCCAACCGTAGATTTTCCATTCTGTGAAGTTGTTACCGAGCCTATTGAAGACGACAATGGAGTTCAAATAAGCTCTCCAAACGAACAGCCTATGACACAAACAGCCATGACAAATAGAAGCGTTCTTCATTTTGACTTTGACGCTCTTCCAGAAAGCGAAACAGACGATGTTTTTGACCCAGAAGTAGAAGCCAACTTTCTCCCTGCCGACGACCTAACAATTTATATTGAAGAAAGAGGAATAGATAAAAGAGAACCGTCTGAGAGGGGCAGAAAAGAACACAGAGACATAAACACTCCTAACCCCATTCTTCATGCAGACACCGCACTAAGAAGAGACCAAACAACAGACATACAAGAATTTCTTTCACGACAAGTTGAACCATTAGATAGCTGGAGTACATAAATGGCAACAGTAGTAAATAAAACAACGTTTCAGGTCATAGAGAGTGTAAATACTCCAGAATATGACCCAAGCGAATGGCTTATAAACCCCGATATTCCCGACGCTCCTAAACGTCACTGGAGAGTGTCTGGAAGTAACCTTACTTTAAAAACATCCTCACAGATAGCTTCTGCGGACGCTGCGTGGCTATCTCAAGTTAAGTCTGATAAAAAAGACGAATTCAAAGATGAATTGGGAGAAGGGCTTAGAAGCAAATACAGTGACGACGAAAAACTTAGCTTGTTACTCATCCTGCAATTAGCTGTTGCTACAGGCAACACAGCCAGGGTAAATTATGTTAGCCAGTTAGCCGCATGGATAGACCAAGGCCAAGACTTGCTTTACGCCGCACAAGATAATGTCGACGCCGCAACCACAGAAGATGAGGTTTCTGCGATGGAGCTAAATCTTGATGCGTGGATAGCCGCTGACCCACAAGTAGTAATTAGAACAGCAAAGGGGATTGAATAATGGCTAGAAACTTTACATTAAATTTCCCATCTACTGCGTTTGGCCCTGCTTCAAGCACTACGGGTCCAACTTATGTTAATCATGGGACGACTCCTTTTAGTAGAATTGGTCTTGCCTTTGATGATTCCGCAGATGAAACCGCTGCGACTGGCATGTTCGTTATGCCCAGTGAATACACTGGTAGCGGAACTCTCAAGGCTGATATTTGTTACTATACAGCTAGCGCAACATCTGGCGACTTTGCAATGTTGGTTGGAATAGAAGCTATTACTGATGGAGACTCAGTAGACATGGAAGCTGCCAATAGTTTTGATTTAACGGCGACCGCATCAACAAAGACAGTTCCAGGAACGGCTGGACATCCAGACATTTTAACATATACACTATCAGCAAAAGACAGTGTAGCCGCAGGAGATATAGTAAGAATTCTTATACTAAGAGATGTTAGTGAAGACGGAGTTAGCGGAGACGTTTACGTTGCATCCGTATCTTTTTACGAGGAGACGTAATGAGCATTATATTTGACGGCACAGATGACTGTATTGGCAAAGACAATATAAGTATATTAAACTCTAGCGGATTCAGTGCTACTGACTATGCTTTCACTGTTTCTTGCTGGGTCAAACCTCATGGTAGACATGACGGAGGTCTTTGGGAGCAGTATGACGGTTCTTCTGGACCAGGGAGGCTAGGCGTTTATTCTTTGTCTAGCGGTAAACTTCGCATAAGATATCATAATTCTTACCAAACAAGTACAAGCGTTGTGTTTTCAACTGACAGCGATGTTTGGTATCACATTGTTGCTGATTTTCAATATGGCTCAAGAAATCTTTATGTAGACAACTCCACAGCAAAATCACACACTGCTAATAAATCGTCTGACCACGACACAGCCGGACTTGATTTTAAAATAGGCAAGGCTTTTTCGGCAAGTCCAGGAAGTGCATACTATTTTGATGGAGAGATAACTGAGTGGGCGGCTTGGGACGCAGTTCTTACCGCTGGAGAAAGAACAAGTCTTTACAACGGAGCTTCTCCTCTTTTTGTTCGCCCTGGAAACATGCGAGCCTATTATCCTCTCGGAGGTCCTTATGTCGGAAGCACTGTTGCATCATCGGCGGTGTACAGAGACCTTATGAACTCTACCGTTACTCATGCTTTAACTCCAACTAGCGCTCCAACCTTTGCGCCAACCCCAAGGTCTTTTGGTGCGGGCACCGGAATGTTTTATCCCAATACTTATATGGGAAATGACACCATTCCGTTTACTGCTGCTACTATTGAAGAAATATTAGATGAAGCAGCAATTACAGGCAATGATGTGTTGCACGAAATTATTACTTCTAACTTAAGAACTCAAGCTGGAATAACAGTTCATGGAGGAGGAATTAATTTTAAGAAAAGGGACAATACAGACAGCATTGATGCACAGGTTCAGGTTGATGAACTTAATGATAGGTTTGTCAAGTCTAAAAGGCAAATTCAAACAGATGTGAACGGATGAATTAAATGGCCACAGTAAAAACAATTAAACCGGCTGGTGGAGGAGATTACACAACACTAGCTCTATGGGAAGATTTTGCTGACGGTCAGTCTGCCGCAGACCAATGGGCTGAATGTTATACAGGAGGAAACTTGGGAGCGGTTACCCTGAACGGTTGGACAGCCACACCCAGTTCCTCGGCCTTCCCCAAAATTTATGTTGCAGATGGAGAGGGTCATTTTGGAGATGTTACGGCGGGAGCTTACATTTCTGCGGCTACTCCACTTGTATCCCATCTAGACTATACTCAGGTACATGGCCTAAGAGCTGCTTCCACGAACGACTCAAATGTTGTTTTAAATTTTACTGGTACTAGCAACGCTCAAGATTCTCGCGCAGACAGTTGCTTGATTCACGGAGACTTTGGAATAGGAATATCAATCGGTCAAAGCGGCTCTGGCGTAACAAGCTCTAATTATATCACCAATAATCTCATACTAATTGACGGAACCGCAAACACAAGCCCTATGGGAATATATATATTTGCTACCGACGCCTCTAGCGGAACAACCAACTGCTATGTGTATAACAACAGCATATATGTCCGTAACCAAGGCAGCTTAAATAATTACGGGATAAGATTTGCAAATGTTGCTTCTTGCACGCTTAATATATCTGTTGAAAATAACATTGTTATAGGCGCCGTAACTGGAGGAGGTGCATCAATCACCTACTGTTACAATCAAGTTACATTTAACACAGGTACAAAAACATTTAATAACAACATAAGCAGCGATGGAACAGCAGATGATTTTGGAGGAAGCTCTCATTTGATAAATAAAACTGCGTCTGAAATATTTAAAAATGTGAGCAGCAATATATACTCGCTATCTTCTAGTTCTATAGCGCTTGACACAGGGAAAACAATATCCGCTGTTACTAAGGACATAGCGGGAATTTCTAGGCCTCAAAATTTAATTTATGACATTGGAGCTTTTGAAACAAAAGCGTCAGACGTTATAGTTTATGGCGTTCCAAAAACATTTGAAATACCTGGGTCAGTTATATCTAGCCATGAATACATTGTAGACTCTTTAATAGAGGGTCCAACAGGACAAGTTTGCCAGTTAATTTATCCGGTTACTAAAAATTCAGTGTGCCCTAACTGTATTTACAGTCCAAGACAAAAAAGGTCGTCTAATATATATAAAACGGGGGGTCCGGTTCCATTTGAGAATCACACCACCTGTCCTTGGTGTGGCGGAGAGGGTCGAAGCAGCAGAGAAATAAAAGAAGAAATGAGACTTAGGGTTTATTGGACTCAAAAAGATTGGTCTGTTTTTGGGCCGGTCGAAAACCCTGAATCTTCAGTTATGATAATAGGATACATGTATAATTTACCAAAAATTGAAAAATGCGATAGGATTTTGTTAAACAAAAATCTTTCCCCTTACAGGAAATGGATATGCGAAAGGTCAGGAGAGGCTGTTCCTTGGGGTCTTTCTCAAGACAGATATTTTGCTCAAATGCTAAATAGAGTGGGAGGAGGCTAAAATGTCATTGCAATTTTCTCTAAAACTAATTGACGAACAAGGTATTCAGAAGCAGATTTTGAAAGCTATGCACAGTCATGTTTCAAAATATTTCACAAAATACGCAGATTACCTTGAAAGCTCAGTCGGCTACGAGCTGAGTATTGCTATGGAAAAATCTCCGACTATACAAGGTCTTAGGCAAGGAGGGAATCTAGCAGGGGAACTTGGAGTTGAGTTTGTTAATATTTGGGGTATAATTGCGACAGTAGCACATGACTCAACCAAAGTCAAGGTGGAAGCGCCAAGACTTTCAGGCAATGAAATAGTTGCGAAATGGACTGTTACGGCGGCTCCAAGCGACTTAGCAACAATCGCAGCTAGTCTACATGATAAGGGAATTCAAGAAACAGAAAAGGGCCAACAGTTGGAATGGATGAAATGGCTTCTTACTCTTGGTGACGCAGTTATAGTAAGAGACTACGAAGTTAAAGCTGGTTTTCCCAAAAGCTCTAGAACTGGTGATAAAATTATGGTTAAAGGCAGCGGATGGAGGGTTCCTCCCGAGCATGCTGGTTCTGAAGGAAACAATTTTATAACTAGAGCTATTGATGAGGCCCTTCCTGAAATTGAAAAACAAATGATGCATTTATTTAAGATGGGATTGGGGGGATAAAAATGGCGCTAAACAATCCAGCTACATTTAACGGAATAACGTCAATACAAAAAGACAACCTAAGCAACAACCTCTTGCTAGGCCTCCAAGACTTTTTTTCATGGGGGCTTCTTAATGCTGGCGGATTTCAAAATATATCCCGCTCTCCTGCAGCGTCAGGCTCATTTGGAAGAACATCTTCACGATACAGGTTAAGACCCTCTGATGACCCCAGCTATGAGACTGGACAGGTTTGGGAGGGGTTTAGAAACGACTGGGTTTGGGAGTCTGGATTTAAGCACAATGACGTTAAACCTATATCCGTAAGCGGTGTTTGGATAGCCAATCAGTATTACGCTCAGGATGACACCACTTATTCTCATTATGTTGATTATCCTAACGGAAGGGTTGTGTTTGATAATAGTGTTTCTACTACAAGAAAAGTTGAGGCTAATTTTTCTCACAGAACCGTAGGCGTAACACTGTCTTCTGAAAAATTTGTTCAAGAGCTTATGTTTAACTCATATGATATAGAAGATTTGGATACATATATGGCCTCCTCCTCTGG
>CENZ01037922.1_pt1 | contig 22085 bp, 24 predicted proteins | sample 361341 | NCBI WGS metagenome assembly CENZ01 (sample SAMEA2619782, study PRJEB7988) | marine metagenome | biome: marine biome (ENVO:00000447); feature: deep chlorophyll maximum layer (ENVO:xxxxxxxx); material: "saline water (ENVO:00002010), including plankton (ENVO:xxxxxxxx)" | depth 50 m
GCCGGTGCCGGGCTTCGCACCCGCACTATCAAAAAAACCAACCCCGATATCGCCCACATCAGCAAAGGCGCGGGCGACGCCCCCACTGCGCTGCGCCTTGGCGGCGCCGTAACGCATAAGAAATTCGGGCTCGGCACCGTGGTCATGATCGAAGGCCAGGGCGAGCACGCAAGGGTGCAGGTTCAGTTTGAGCAGGCCGGCAGTAAATGGCTGGTGCTGGCTTATGCCAACCTTGAGCCTGTTTGATCTAAGAGCCCTTAAAAACAAAAAAGAACCCCGCCGAGGCGGGGTCTTTGCTTTGAGGGGTTAAAGGAGAATTACTCGAGGCCGCCCGCTGCACGGTGTCATTTCTTCTTCAGGCCTTTGGTCACCTTTGTCAGCGATTTTTGGCCTTTTGACGACACAGACTTTCGTTCATCATCGCAAAGCTTTTCGAGAACGGGTTTCAACCAACGGCGCAGGGCGGGGTCTGATTCCGACCAATCGCTTAATGTGACCATCGTCTGCGTCAGCACGATCCAGTCGGATGCGGTGGCAAGATTCTTTTTAAGAATTTTCTTGGCGCTGACCAACTGCGGTTTCGACATGTGCTCTGTCAGCAGGGCGAAAAGTTGGGCCAGCGTCCAGTGCACCGACTGGCTGCGGGATTTTCGAGATGTCATCCAGCATCGCATCCAGATAGGGCACAAGCAGTGCTTTGTTCTCCCTCGCGACACGCTTCATGGTGTTGGAGGTCCGAAGACGCACCACCTCGTCGTCGCTCAAATAACAATCAAAAAGTTCCTTAAAACGCTTTGGCTGCTTGAGCACCTCCTCGACCACCTTGACGGTATCGCCAAGCGAATTCGGGTGTCCTCCGCTAAGACGCGTTTCAAAGGGTATTTTGTTAGCCGCGCTCATCCTCGCTTCCTGCCTTCATCATCCAACCTTACAAATACGCCAACCAGAGGCCGACGAAGACAAAGCCGCCAAACCAGATGTTGTTCAAAAACGCCTTAAAGCAATTCTGTCGATCACGGTCTCTACAGAGATAAAACTGATAGACAGCCGTTGCGGCGGCGGCGCCAAGGCCGAGATAAAAGATGGGGCCCAGATGCAAAAACAGCCCGATCAGCGCGAGGTTCCCAAGTGCCAACGCCTGCAAAGAAGCGTTTATCACAAGATCATAACGGCCAAAAAGAATTGCGGTCGACTTGATGCCGGCCTTCATGTCATCAGGCCGGTCCGCCATGGCATACATGGTGTCGTAAGCGACCGTCCATAAAAGATTGGTGGCCAAGAGCCACCACGCGAGCGGCATCAGCGCCGCATTCTGTGCGCTGAAGGCCATTGGGATGCCCCAGGAAAATGCCACCCCGAGATATACCTGCGGCAGGTTCGTAAACCGTTTGGCGAGCGGGTAAGTCACGGCGATAAAGGCACCGGCAAACGACAGCAGAATCGTCTGGCGGTTGAGCGTCAGCACCAGCAAAAACGCGACGGCCATCAGCACCGCAAACACCCAAAGCGCTTCTCGGGGAGAGACGGCACCACTTGCGAGCGGACGGTCGCGCGTGCGGGCCACCTGCGGATCGAAATCGCGATCCAGATAATCGTTGATCACGCAGCCCGCTGCGCGCATGGTGATCACGCCGAGAATAAATATGACGACGATGCCGGGCTGAGGCTTCCCCTCGCCCGCGATCCATACGGCCCAGAGTGTCGGCCACAAGAGCAGCAGCCAACCAACCGGTTTATCCAGGCGCGCCAGACGCCAGTAGAGTTTGAGTTTCTCAGGCATGGGAGAACGCCAGGCCCGCCCGCACCCAACGGGCAACCAGCGGTGCAGCGCTGTCTGGATGATCACGCAGCAGTTTATCTGCGGTGTACTGCACCGCGGTCAACAGCGCCCGATCCCGCGCAAGGTCAGCGATGCGAAACTGCGGCGCACCGCTTTGCCGTGTGCCAAGCAGTTCGCCAGGGCCTCTGAGTTCGAGATCCTTCTGCGCGATCGCAAACCCGTCTGTGGTCTGTCGCATTGTGGCGAGGCGCTCCTTGGCCATGTTGCCGAGCGGGGCCTGATACATCAACAGGCAGACCGACTGGCGGTCACCGCGACCCACACGCCCGCGCAGCTGGTGCAGCTGTGACAAGCCGAGCCGTTCGGCGTTTTCGATCACCATTAATGAGGCTTCCGGAACATCAACGCCGACCTCGATAACGGTAGTGGCAACAAGAACATCCACCTCGCCAGAGCGGAACGCAGACATGATCTTGTCTTTTTCCGCCGGCACAATCTTCCCATGCAGCAGCGCGATGCGAAGCTCAGGCAGTTCGCTCTTAAGCGCCTCGGCGCGGCTGGTAGCGGCCTGCGCGGCGAGCACGTCAGATTCCTCAATCAGCGGGCAGACCCAGTAGGCGCGCCGTTGGCGCGCGCAGGCCTCGCGGATCCGCTCCTGCACGTCCTCCCGGCGAGTGTTCGGCAAAACGACCGTCTCCACAGGCTGGCGCCCGGGCGGCATCTCGTCGATGATCGAGATATCCATGTCCGCATACATCACCATGGTGAGCGAGCGTGGGATGGGGGTAGCACTCATGATGAGTTGGTGGGGAACATGGCCGTCGGTCTGCCCTTTGTTCCGCAGCGCCAGTCTCTGCGCAACGCCGAAACGATGCTGTTCATCAACCACCACCAAGCCCAGCTGCTGGTAGGCCACATCGTCCTGAAAGAGCGCGTGTGTGCCGATAGCGATCCTTGCCTCACCGCTCGCCAGCCGGGCGCAGGCGGCCTGGCGATCACGCTGCCCCATGCGCCCACTTAGCCAGACGGGCTCCAGCCCGAGCTGCGCGAACCAGTTACCGAGCACACTCAGATGCTGCTCTGCCAAAAGTTCGGTTGGTGCCATCACCACCGCCTGCTGGCCTGCCTCCACCGCCGCCAGCACCGCAGCGGCCGCGACCACGGTCTTGCCGCAGCCGACATCTCCCTGCAGCAGACGCAATGACGGTGTCGCCCTGCCAAGATTCGATCCAATCTCATCAATGCAGCGCTGCTGGGCGCCGGTTAGCGTAAATCCCAACTGCTCCTGCAGTCTGGGCCAAAGCTCGCGCGATAGCGGAATCGGCACAGCACTTTTGCTGTCGCGTCGCTGGCGCCGCTCACGCATTGCCAGCTGATGCGCCAGCATCTCTTCGAAGGCAAGCCGGCGCTCGGCCGGATGGGTGCCCCGGCCCAGCGTGTCGAGATCGACCCCGGGCGGCGGTCGATGCAGCAGCATCAGCGCATCAGACAAAGACAGTTCGCCAAAGTCGGCCAGGTACTCGTCTTTGAGGAGTTCCGGGATGCTTCCCTTGCAGAGGCTGAGGGCCTGATCCGTCAGGTCACGCCAGCGCCGCTGGCCGACACCCTCGGTGGTGGGATAAACCGGTGTCAGCGCGGCTTCGACGCTTGCTTCCTCCCGGTCCTCCAGAAAACGGTACTCGGGATGCACCATCTCCAGGCCGGCCGGTCCGGACCGGACTTCGCCATAACACTGGATAAAGCGGTCACGGCTCAGGCCCCGGCTCTGGCTCTGACTGAAGTGAAACTGGCGCATCGTGATCCGGCCGGTGTCGTCCGAGATCACGGTCATCAGGCTGCGCCGACGGCCATAACGAACGCCGCTGGCCTCGACCCTGCCGACAATCAGCGCTTCGGTGCCGGGGCGCAGTTCACCAATGGCAGAGCACCGGGTTCTGTCCTGATAACGCAGCGGCAGATGAAACAAAACATCGGCAACATCTTCGATGCCAAGACGCCCAAGCTTTTCTGCGAGCTGCGGGCCGACGCCCTTGAGGACACGTACCGACTCCTGCACAGCCGTATCCATCTTCTCGTTTGTGACGCCGGGAGAACTAACCGGCCAGGTGTGCGACGGCCTCCACCTCGATGGGCGCACCCTTGGGCAGGGCGGCAACAGCAACGGTCGCCCGCGAAGGAAACGGCGCATCGAAATACTCCGCCATCACCTCATTGACCTGACCGAATTGCTCCAGGTCCACGAGGTAAATGGTGAGCTTGACGATGTCCGACAGGCTGCCGTTGGCCTCCTGCATGACCGCCGCGAGATTATCGAAGACCCGCCTTGCCCTGGCCCCGATGTCTCCCTCGACGAGCTCCATGGTTTGTGGGTCCAGCGGTATCTGGCCGGAAAGATAAACCGTGTCGCCGACACGCACCGCCTGCGAGTAAGGGCCGATCGCATTGGGTGCCTCGTTGCTGTGAATAGGCTGGTGTGCAGTCATGAAAGTTTCCTTGTTGAAGAGGCTTTGTTCAGCCGCGGGATCTTGATACCCGGATCACCGAGCGCCGGGCCCGCAGTCTACGAATAATCCGCGCGAGATGCTTGCGGTCATACACCTCGATGGTAAAGCGGATCGCTGAGTTGCGATCATCCCGGGCTGTGACCAGAACATGGTTGATGTTGGAGTCTTCTTCAGCAATGACCGACGCGAGGGTCGCAAAGACTCCTCGCCGGTTCACCACCTCCAGGCGGATGTCTGCCTCAAAGCTGCTCTTGATGTCATCCGACCACTCCACCCCGATCCAGGTATCCGGCCGCTTGCTCTGCTCGCGTGCGTTGGGGCAGGTAGGCCGATGAATGACGATACCGCGCCCGCGCGAGAACAGTCCAACGATGCCGTCTCCGGGGATGGGTCGGCAGCAGCGCGCGTAGGACACACTCATGCCCTCCACGCCCCGAATCGGCAATGGCTCACTCTTGGCTGAGTCGGCCCCTTTGGATTCCGGCAGCAGTTGCCGGGCCACCACCATCGGCAGCCGTCGACCCATGCCGATGTCGGTCAAAAGCTCATTCCAGTCTTCCAGTCCAATGTGCTTGAGCAGTTGGATTTTCTGATCCGTGCGCAGCCGGGTGGTCAGGCCGACGGTCTTGAGTGCGCGTTCCAGCAGTTGCCGGCCCAGTTTGCCTGCGTCTTCCTGGTGCTGATGCTTTAGGAAATCCCGGATCGCCGCGCGCGCTTTTGCCGTCACTACGTAGTTTAGCCACAGGGGCGTCGGCACGGCAGAGCGCGCCGTCAGAATCTCCACATGATCGCCGTTTACAACCGGCTGATGCAGCGGCACCGGCTCATTGTTGATACGCGCGCCGATGCAGTGATTGCCCACGTCAGAGTGAACCGAGTAGGCAAAGTCGAGCGCGCTCGATCCTTTGGGCAGCTTTTTGATATCCCCGTGTGGGGTGAACACATAGACCTCATCCGGGTAAAGGTCGATCTTGAGGTGCTCGAGAAACTCCGAAGGGTTGCCCGCCTGATCCTGGGTGTTGAGCAGATCGAGCAGCCAGTGGTGGGCCGGCGTTTGTGAACCGCTGCGTTTCTCGCCGGTCTTGTACTGCCAGTGGGAGGCAACGCCGCTCTCTGCGATTCTGTGCATCTCGGTGGTTCGAATCTGTACCTCGATGCTTTGGCCGAACGTGCCGAAAAGCAGGGTGTGCAACGACTGGTATCCGTTGGCTTTGGGAATCGCGATGTAATCCTTGAACTTTCCCGGTACCGGCTTGTAGGTGTTATGAATCACACCGAGCACGCGGTAGCAGTCATCGACCGAGCGCACGATGACCCGGATGGCGAAAATATCGCGCATCTCCGACATTGGCACCCTGCGTGAGCGCATCTTGCGGTAGACGCTGTAAATGTTTTTTTCCCGGCCCTCCACGGAACCTTCGATTCCGGCTTCGGACAGCTCGGCTTCAAACTTGGTGACGGTTTTCTGGATGATCGCCCTGTGGTTACCCCGGCGTTTGCCGAGTTCCTTATGGATCGCGTCGTACCGCTTGGGGTAGAGGTGAAGAAAACTCAGGTCCTCAAGTTCCTGGGTCCAGGTGCGCATCCCCAGCCGGTTGGCGATCGGGGCAAAGATATCGAGGGTTTGCGCGGCGATCCGCTTGCGCTTTTCGGGTTTCAGCGCATCAAGCGTTCGCATATTGTGCAGCCGGTCGGCAAGTTTGATCAGAATGACCCGGATGTCCTTGGCCATCGCCAGCAGCATCTTGCGTAAATTCTCCGCCTCTGCGTGCTCACGTGACTCAAAGTCGATCTGGTCTATCTTGGAGACCCCATCGACCAGTTGCGCGACGTCCTTGCCAAACCGTGTCGCAAGCTCCTCCTTTGCGGTAGGCGTATCCTCAATCACATCGTGCAGCAGTGCCGCAATAATGCTTCGGCTGTCGAGCCGTATATCGCTGAGAATGGCAGCGACCGAGAGGGGGTGGAAGATATAGGCTTCGCCGCTTCGGCGCGTCTGGCCCTCATGGGCCTCGGCACCGAACAAATAGGCGTCGTAGACGGCTTTGATTTCCTCAGGGTCGAGGTACTGCTCGACGACCTCGAGCAGATCGCTGATCAGCAGCCGGCCCTTGCTGGATTTAGCGGGCCTCTGCCGGCTTTCAGCTGACGGGCTTTTCCTCCGCTTCGTCGCTGGCGTCGTCGGCATCCTGCGTTTCCTCGTCACTCGCGGCTTCGAGCGCCTGGGCCATCGGCGCCGACTCGATCAGATCAGCCAAAGCGGCAAGATCTGCTGCCGAAATCTCGCCCTCGGTCATGTCCTCGGACTCCGCCGCTTCGGCTGTCGCCTCACCGGCATCTTCAGTGTTATCGCCATCACCGGGAGCAAAGACGTCTTCAAGCTCCTGTCGAGTATCGACTTCAACTTCCTTTAAGATCTCGCTGGTCACCAGACCTTCTGCGATTTCACGCAGCGCGATCACGGTATGCTTGTCGCGATCTTCCGGTACCAGAGGGTCGTGGCCCAGCTGCAACTGTCGCGTGCGGCGCGCTGCCACCAGTACCAGCTCAAAGCGATTGTCGACGTTCTCGAGGCAGTCCTCGACGGTAATTCTTGCCATTGGTGTTCTCCAAAAAACCAATCAGCCCGGAACGGTCCCGGCGGGATCGGGGGCATTTTGATGAGCGCTGAAAGACCTTAGGATCCCCGTTAAAGCCCAATCTTCACAAGCGTCGCTAAAGGTTTGCAGACTCGGATGTTTTTAGTCTAACGCTTTTTGCGTAATCTACAAGCGCCGCAACATCAAAACCCCGGCCCGAATGGGGAGGCTCGCCGCGATAAATCAGTGCCTCAAGCTCATCGAGCGCCTGATCAAATTCTGTATTGACCAGGATATGGTCGTATTCTCGGCAGTGGCTCATCTCACTGGCTGCCTCATCCAGACGCACCGAAATCTGCTCCGGGGTCTCCCGACCACGGTCCGCCAGGCGCTGGGCGAGGATCTCTACCGAAGGCGGCAGGATGTAGACGCTCACTGCCTCCTTAAAGACCGCACGCACCTGCTGAGCACCCTGCCAGTCGATATCAAGAAGAACGCTTTGATTCGATTTGATCGCCTTTTCTACGGCATGTCGTGAGGTGCCATAACAATGACCGAAGACCTTGGCGTGCTCGAGGAACCCGTCGTCTCTGACCATCTGCTCAAATTGGGCCGGGTCCACAAAGAAATAATTCACGCCGTCGGTTTCACCAGGGCGCTGCGGGCGGGTCGTATGAGAGACGGACGTCACGATGTTGTCAGCGCGGTCGGCGAGCGCGCGGGCCAGGCTGCTTTTCCCTCCGCCTGAAGGTGCTGACAAGATATAAAGCGTCGGTGGTCGAGACGCAGCCTGGTTACTCAATGTTCTGCACCTGCTCTCGCATCTGCTCAATCAGGACCTTGAGCGTGACGGAGGCGTTGGTCTGCTCAGGGTGTGCGGACTTGGACCCCAGCGTGTTCGCCTCACGGTTCAACTCCTGCATTAGAAAATCCAGGCGGCGGCCGATCGGGTCGTTTTGCTCGAGCGCCTGCGTCACTTCATTGAGGTGCATCTTCAGTCGATCCACCTCTTCGCTGACTTCACTCTTTGCCAACAGCAGCACCACTTCCTGTTCAAGCCGTTCGGGTTCGACCTGCACGCTCATCTCTGCCAGCCGCTGGCCGAGACGCTCGCGATGCGCATCACCTATTTCAGGCAATACGGCTTCCAACGCCGCAATCGCCGCCGCCGCCGCCTGCACGCGCTCGTTGAGCATTTGCCCAAGGGCCGTACCCTCGCGCTCGCGGGAGTCGGACAGTTGCTGGAGGGCTTGCGTCAGCAGGGCCATTGCCGCGCCGGCCAGCGCCTCTTCGTCGATGACAGGAGTCGACATCACACCGGGCCACTTCAGAATCTCTCCAACCCGCAGTGGCTCGGCTTCCGGCAGGAGCTGGCGAACGCTTTCCGACCAGGCGCCGAGTTGCCCAATCAGATCTGTATCCATCTGCGGCGCATCATATGCGCTCGTGGGAGGAGAATAGCGAAGCCAGCCGTCAATACGGCCGCGGCTGACTGACGCTGTAATTGCATCGCGAAAAGCGCCCTCGTGAAAGCGCAACTCCTCCGGAAGCCGCATGGCCACCTCCCGGAAGCGATGGTTTACCGAACGCAGTTCCCAGGTCAGGTCTCCCGACGGACCCTGGGCAACACAGCGAGAGAACGCCGTCATGCTCTTTGGCACATCGAATCTCCGAGATTATTGCCCGCGGCGAGCACGGCTCCGCCGGGGCTGCATCAAATTCAGGCGAGGAACTATACTGTATTCCTGGTTGCGGTCGGTGGATCACCCGAGCTCCCGCAATCGCTATCGTTATGGCCAGCAGACTTCCTCTACAGAACGGATACGTGCTCAAGGGATATACCGTGGGCGAAGTCCTTGGCGGGGGCGGGTTCAGCCTGGTCTACCTCGCGAGCAACGAACTCGAACGCCACAAATTCGTCATCAAGGAGTACTGCCCCCAGGACCTTGTCACCCGCAACCCTGACGGATCCCTTGAACCAAACACGCCGCTTGCCCAGATGCCTTTTCGCAACGGCCTGGAAAAATTCCGCTTCGAAGCGCAGCGGATGAGCACCGTCCGTCATCCAAACGTTATCAGTGTGGCTGAGTACTTCGAGGCGAACCAGACGCTATACATGGTTATGACGCACGAAGAAGGCCGCGACTTGCGCTGGTTCATCAACAAGCTGGCGGGCGACCTCGACTGGGATTTTATGCAGCAGGTCTTTCCCCCTATCGGAGAGGGACTGTGGCACATGCACCAACAGAGCGTTGTGCATCTTGACGTCAAACCCGCCAACGTACTGCTTCGAACCAGTGGCCAGGCCCTGCTGCTGGATTTCGGCGCGGCCCAGACGATCGATAACGACGATCGGTTTGGATCCTTCCAGACCCTGACCCACGGCTTTGCGCCGCCCGAGCAATATCTCGATGGCAGTCTCGGATCCTGGACCGATATTTATGGTCTGGCTGCGACGATCTATAACTGCATTACCGGCACTTCGCCGCCGCCCGCCCTGAAACGGCGCGAAGGGGCTGCGCTTGAGAAACTCACGGTCTCGCGAGCCGGCGCCTATCCCTATACCTTCCTTAAGGCCGTCGAAGACGCTCTTTCGCTCGACCAAAGCCAACGACCCAAGGACATGCATGCCTTTCTTTCCCTTGCCTTTGGGGCTCCCTCTCACCAGTCGCCGGGCACCTGACCCCACCTTAAAAAGCCGGCTTTTAAGGGTTTTTAAACCTCCGAACGGTTTGCCTCGGTTATGAAGAGTGCTAAAGTCTGGCACGTGGTCTTACCAGATAACCAGAAGCTATGGCTCGTGAACGCGTCTGCGATTCCGTCGTCCGCCAGATAGAACAACTCATCCTCGAAGGCGCCCTCAAACCCGGCGACCGTCTGCCTGCCGAACGCAAGTTCGCCGCGCAACTTGGCGTATCGCGCCCTTCATTACGCGAGGGCCTGCAGATCCTTTCCGCCCGCGGCCTTCTCGTCACGCGTCGGGGCGGGGCGACGGAGGTCACCGAAAGCCTGAATCCCGCGCTGGAGAATCCCCTGCTGGAATTGATCAGTGCATCACCCGATGCCCAGGAAGATGTCATGGAGTTGCGTCATGCGATCGAGTCGATGGCGGCCTACCATGCCGCAGCGCGACGAACGCAGACCGATATCGAACTACTGAGAGCCGCCTACAAGCGGATGATCGCGTCTCACGGTGAAGGTGACGCTGTTGTGGAGGCAAAAGCCGACGCGGATTTTCATCTGGCGATCGGTGAGGCTTCACATAACGTGGTGCTTGTCCATGTCATGCGCAGCCTGTTCTCGCTGCTGCGTAGGAGCATCCACTACAACCTTCAGAACCTCTACCAGCGGCCGGACAACTTCAAGCACCTCAGGGACCAGCATTATCACCTGATGAACGCTATCATTGATGGTGATCCCAAGGCTGCCAAGGCAGCTTCAGATGAGCACATCAGTTACGTTGAACACACCCTCCAGGACATGAATATCCACAGAAGGCGCGAGGCCCGGGCGCATCGGCGCGCTACCGGCCTCAATCTTTCCTGACAGCGTATGCAATGCAGGCGCTGCCCGACGGCGGACCCCCGTTTTGCACTACGCGTGATAACTTATAACGCTGAATACTGGAACGCGGGCCTGGCCTGCGTCACCCGCTGAGCCCAGAGAGCATGAGAAACGCCATTGCGCTGATTGTCATATTGTCCGGCACGTGGCTGCTGCTCTCCGGACACACCAGCCCGCTGCTGCTGTCGCTGGGTCTGGTCTCGGTGGCAGCGATTGTTGCCTGCGCCGCCCGGCTTGAACTGCTCGATGAAGAGGGAGTGCCGGTGGGCCTGCTGCCAGGGCTCTTGCGTTACGGCCCGTGGCTCGTCATCCAGATCATCCGCTCAAACCTGGATGTCGCCAAACGGATCGTAAATCCCAAACTGCCGATTCATCCCACCGTCATCCACGTCGACGCCACAGACCACACCGAAGTCGGGCGGGTCACCTACGCCAACTCCATCACCCTCACACCCGGGACCATTTCCCTTGATGTCTCGGAAGACGCCATCGAGGTCCACGCGCTGACGGAAGAAGCGGCGAACGACCTGATGTCGGGCGAGATGGGGCGGCGGGTCCAGCGAACGGAGCGTCCATGATTCTGACGATCACCCTCATCGCGCTGTTGGTGACCATGGCGTTCGCATTGATCCGCGCGATCAAGGGACCGACCGTATACGACCGGATTCTTGCCTCCAACGCGTTGGGCACGAAGACCGTCCTGATGATCGCCGTCCTGGGCTTCGTGGTCGGGGATCCCGAACTCTACATAGACATCGCTATCATGTACGTGCTGATCGGATTCATCGGGACGGTGGCGGTGCTCAAGATATCTGAGTTCGGCAATCTCGGCCAGCCCCAGTCGCACACCGAAACAGAAGACCCATGAGCGGCCTGACTGATCTGCTAAGCATGGCGCTGCTGGGGATCGGCACGCTGTTCCTCCTGATTGGGGCAACGGGGCTGCTGCGCCTGCCCGATGTCTTCACGCGGCTGCATGGCGCCAGTGTCACCGACACACTCGGTGCCGGTGCCATTTTGTTGGGCCTCGCGTTGGCTGCGGGATGGGGCCTGCTGATGGGCAAGATTCTTGCGCTTTTGCTGATCATGGCATTGCTTGGTCCCTCGACCGCCCACGCCCTTGCACGCGCAGCAACCCACGGCTTCCGAAAACCCTGGCTGCATGAAACGGACAAGGCAGAGAAGTAAGTGCTGATCGAAAGCGTCAACATTTTTCTTCTGGCACTGCTGGCGGTGACGGCGATTGCCGCGGTGCGTCTGCGCGATCTTTTTGCCGTCGCGATGATGTTCGGTATCTACAGCCTGCTCGCGGCGGTGATGTTCGTGCTCCTCGATGCGGTAGACGTCGCGTTCACCGAGGCGGCTGTCGGGGTCGGCATCTCCACGGTATTGATGCTGGGCACCATCGGGCTGGTGGGGCGGTACGAACGCGGCTCGGTCCGCAGTTCCCTGTTGCCGCTCACCGTTGTGGTCGCCACCGGGGCCACCCTGATCTACGGCACGCTGGACATGCCCCACTTCGGGGATCCAACCGCGCCGGTGCACCAGCACGTGGCGCCGGCCTACATCACAGAATCCCCGCAACAGACCGGCATCCCTAATGTGGTTACAAGCATCCTGGCGAGCTACCGCGGCTACGACACTCTCGGCGAACTGGCCGTCATTTTTACCGCAGGCGTCGGGGTACTCGCCCTGCTCGGACTGCGCCGACGCAAACGGCCGGGAAAAGAGGGCGTTGGGCAATGATCGACAATCCGGTGCTTCGCATCATTGCCAAGATCATCATTCCGATGATCTTGCTGTTTGCACTTTATGTGCAGTTTCACGGCGATTTCGGACCGGGCGGGGGCTTTCAGGCCGGGGTGATCTTTGCGGCCGGCTTTATTCTCTATGGTCTGGTTTTCGGTACCGAAGCGCTGCGCAGCGCCGTGCCGCCGGCAGCGCTGCGCCTGCTCACAGCCTTCGGCCTGCTGCTCTTCGCCGGGGTCGGCGCGGTGACGATGCTGGCGGGTTCAGATTACCTTGCCTATAACGCACTGGCGCATGATCCCGTTGCGGGACAGCACCTTGGCATCCTGATTGTCGAATTCGGCGTCGGCGTGACGGTGAGCGCGGTCATGGTCACGATCTTTCTCGCCTTCGCCGGGCGCAACGATCCATGACCATCGCGGGCCTGTACAACTACTGGATTGTCATCCTGCTGATGATGACCGGTTTTTATGTTGTGATCTCAAGCGGAAACCTGGTGAAGAAGATCATCGGCCTGAATGTCTTTCAGGCGTCGGTATTCATTCTCTACATCAGCGTTGGGAAAATGTCAGGCGGGCGTGTCCCGATCCTGCAGGAAGGGGTCAGCGACTACTCCAACCCTCTGCCCCATGTGCTCATCCTGACAGCGATTGTCGTGGGTGTCTCGACAACCGCCCTAGGGCTCGCCCTGGTCGTCAGGATACGGGAAGCCTACGACTCGGTTGAGGAAGTCGAGATTCATCAACAGGACGAGTCATTGTGATTAGCGCGCAACTGCCCGCGCTGCAGGTGGTCGTCCCGCTAATCGCGGCGGCACTGTGTCTCGTCCTGTCTCGTCCGCTCGCTGCCTGGACCCTCACCTTTGCGGCGAGCGCGGCGGCGATGGTGGTGTCTTTCCTGTTGCTGGGCGCCGTGATGGATTCGGGCACCATCGACTACGCCTTCGGCGGCTGGGCGGCGCCCTTTGGGATCGCCTACCGCGTCGATCTGGTTAACGCCTATGTGCTGATGATTGTTTCGACCATCAGTACCGTGGTGTCGGTCTTCGCCCGGGCCAGTGTCGCAAGCGAAATCGAGAAACACAACCAGGGATTCTTCTACACCGCGTGGCTCTTGTGCCTTACCGGACTTCTGGGCATCGCGATCACCGGAGACGCGTTCAACCTGTTTGTCTTTTTGGAAATCTCATCTTTATCGAGCTATGTGCTCATTGCGATGGGATCCGACCGCAGGGCCCTGACCGCCGCGTACCAGTACCTCATCATGGGGACGATCGGGGCAACGTTTATTCTGATCGGAGTGGGTTTGCTATACGCGCTGACCGGCACGCTCAATATGCAGGATCTTGCCGAGCGGTTGCCCGACGTTTCGGGCACCCGGACCGCACGAACCGCTTTTGCCTTCCTGACAGTCGGCCTCGGGCTCAAGATCGCTCTCCTCCCCTTGCACCTGTGGCTGCCTAATGCCTATGCGTACGCCCCTTCCGCGGTCAGCGCCTTTCTGGCCGCGACAGCAACCAAGGTGGCGGTTTATGTGCTTTTGCGGTTTGTGTTTTCGGTCTTCGGCGTAGAGTTTGCGCTTGGCGCCATGCCGCTCGCCATCGGCCTCGCGATCCTGGGCGCGATCGCGGTGCTGTCGGCCTCAACGGTCGCCATCTTCCAGGAGAATCTCAAACGAATGCTGGCGTATTCCAGCGTGGCACAGATCGGCTACCTTGCGCTTGGCATCAGCCTCGCGACACCTGCCGGGCTAACCGCCACGATACTGCATCTTTTCAACCATGCCCTGATGAAGGGTGCGCTGTTTGTCGCGCTGGGCTGTGTCGCCTGGCGGATAGGCAGCAGCCGGCTGCAGGACTTTGCGGGGCTGGGCTATCGCATGCCCTGGACCATGGGGGTTTTTGTGGTCGGCGGACTGAGCCTGATCGGCATTCCGTTGACGGCGGGCTTTATCAGCAAGTGGTACCTCGTGCTGGCCGCGTTGGAGAAGGGGTGGTGGCCCGTCATCGTTGTAATCATTGCCGGCTCGCTGCTGGCGGTCCTGTATGTCTGGAAAGTCGTAGAGAGGGCTTATCTCGCGAAACCCCCGGAAGACGCAACGAGAGCTGAGGCCCCGGCGTCGATGCTGATACCGGCCTGGCTGTTGGCGATTGCCAACCTTTACTTCGGATTCCAGACGGATCTGAGTGTGGGGGTCGCCACCCGAGCGGCGGCGCAACTCTTTGGGATAGCCCCGTGAGCGAGTCTCTCCTAACCTGGATCGTGTTCACACCGCTCATTGGTGCGGCAGCCGTTCTGCTGACCGGCCGTTGGCCGAATCTGCGCGAGGCGGTCAGTCTGATCACCGGTGGTGTGCTGATTGCCCAGGTCACACAGCTGATCTCCCCAGTACTGGCAGGCGAGACCCCGAGCGTCCTGCTGGCGGTGCCGGTGCCGAGGGTGCCGCTTGCACTTCAGGCAGAACCGTTAGGTCTGCTCTTTGCGTTGATTGCAGCGGTGCTGTGGGTTGCGACCACCGTGTATGCCATTGGCTATATGCGTGGCCACGGCGAAAAGCACCAGACCCGGTTCTTTGCCTTTTTCGCGATTGCGATCAGCGCCACTATGGGGGTGGCCCTGGCGCAGAACCTGTTCACCCTCTTTCTTTTCTACGAACTGCTTACGCTGTCCACCTACCCTCTCGTCACCCACGCGGGTACGGATGAAGCGCGACGGGGCGGGCGCGTCTATCTCGGTATTCTGATGGGCACCTCTATGGGATTCCTGTTGCTGGCGGTGATCTGGACCTGGCAGCTTGCCGGAACGACGGCATTTCACCCCGGAGGCATCCTGGCAGACAAAGGCTCTCCAGTGGTAGTCGGTGTGCTTTATGCGCTTTTTGCCTTCGGCATCGGCAAAGCCGCTCTGATGCCCTTCCACCGTTGGCTGCCGGCAGCCATGGTTGCCCCGACACCGGTCAGCGCCCTGCTGCACGCGGTGGCGGTGGTCAAGGCAGGGGTTTTTGCGATTCTCAAGATCACGGTCTATGTCTTCGGACTGGATCTTTTGTCCGTCACGGGCGCCGCGACCCCGATCCTGTGGGTGGCCGCCATCACGATCATCGGCGCGTCACTGGTCGCGCTGTACCAGGACAACCTCAAGAGACGGCTGGCCTATTCGACCATCAGTCAACTCTCCTATGTGGTCCTGGGTGCGGTCCTCGCCAACGCCGCGGGCATCACCGGCGCGGCTGTGCATATCGCGACTCACGCGGTTGGAAAAATCACGCTGTTTTTCTGCGCCGGCGCCATTTTGGTCGCTGCCCACAAAACACGGGTCAGTGAACTGGACGGGCTCGGCCGGCAGATGCCGATCACGATGGGCGCATTTCTAATCGGCAGTCTCAGCATTGCCGGTCTGCCGCCGATGGCGGGCCTATGGGGCAAGTGGTATCTCTCAATCGGGGCGCTGGACGCGGGCTATGGGGTGTTGGTGGGTGTGCTGATGCTAAGCACGCTGCTCAACATCGCCTATCTTCTGCCGATTCCGCTGCGCGCCTTCTTTAAAGTCGATCGCGATGCCCCTGCGGGCATCACCGAGGCCCCTGCCGCCTGTCTGATCGCGATTGGTGTGACAACCACTCTGTGCCTGGTGCTGTTCTTCTACCCTGCGCCGATCCTGCAATTGGTCGCACCACTGCTGAGCTAGCGACGTTATGGACCGTCATCAAATTCAAGCCGGAGTCGAACCTTCAGCATGATTTTCAGGATTTTTCTCTGTCTGTGCGCTGCTCTGGTGATCATCGAGATCGCTGTTCATCGCCATGTCATTTTTTCCTGGGAAGGATGGCCCGGGTTTTATGCCCTCTGGGGGTTCGTCTCGTTGTTCGCCATTGTGATACTTGGTAAGTATCTAGGCCGTTTGATCAAGCGGGACGAGGACTACTACGATGATTAGCTTGCCGCCAGGGATCATCATTCTCGTGGGGGCTTTAGCGCTGCCGCTGCTGCCCCGTAGCGCTCAGGCCATTGGCGCGTTGGCGCTGCCCGCGCTTAGCCTGGCGCAACTGCTTTTTCTTTCCCAGGGTGTTTTTCCGGGAATAGAACTTGCGGGTCTAAGCCTGCTGCAGGTGCGGGTAGATCCACTCAGCCTGGCCTTCGGTTACATCTTTCACATAGCCGCTTTTATCGCGGCTCTTTATGCGCTGCATGTGCGCGATACGATCCAGCATGTCACGGCCATGTTGTACGTCGGCAGCGCGATTGGTGCGGTGTTTGCAGGAGACCTCATCACCTTATTTATCTATTGGGAGATTACGGCTCTGGCCTCTGTTTTCCTGATATTTGCCAGCCGAACCCAACGCGCATACCAGGCCGGAATACGGTATCTCATCGTTCAGATCGGCTCTGGGGTTCTGCTGCTGGCAGGCATCCTGCTTCACTACCACGATTCAGGGTCCCTCTCATTCGACCAACTGATCGGTCCCGATGGAAACCTCAGCGACGCCAGCGCAGGGGTATGGCTGATCTTCGCGGCGTTCGGAATCAAGTGTGCTTTCCCGTTGCTTCACAACTGGCTGCAAGACGCCTATCCTCAAGCAACCGTAACCGGCGCGGTATTCCTAAGCGCGTTCACCACTAAACTTGCGGTGTACGCGCTGGCACGAGGATTTCCCGGCACCGAAGTGCTGATCGGCATCGGCGTCGTGATGACACTCTTCCCGATATTTTTTGCAGTCATTGAAAATGATCTGCGCAAGGTGCTCTGCTATAGCCTTAACAATCAGTTGGGCTTTATGGTGGTCGGCGTTGGAATCGGTACTGAGCTGGCGCTGAACGGTGCGGTTGCCCACGCCTTCGTTCATATTCTCTACAAGGCGCTTCTTTTTATGTCCATGGGTGCCGTGCTCTACCGGACCGGCACGATCCGGGCGTCTGATCTTGGCGGGCTATACCGATCAATGCCGTGGACCTCGGCTTTCTGTATTGTCGGGGCAATGTCGATTTCCGCGTTTCCGCTGTTCAGCGGTTTTGTCGCCAAGTCACTGACGATGTCTGCAGTAACCGAGGGCTACTATATGTTGACCTTCATCGGACTGTTAATCGCCTCTGCAGGCGTGATGGAACATTCGGGTATCAAGATTCCGTATTTCGCCTTTTTCGGGCACGATTCCGGCATCCGCTGCAAAGAGGCGCCATGGCATATGTGCCTGGCCATGGGTGTGGCCGCCGTCTTGTGTATCGCAATCGGCTGGTTTCCGCAGCCGCTTTATGCACTGCTTCCCTATCCGGTGGTGTACCAGCCCTATGCTGATTTCGGCCACTCCGTGACCCAGCTCCAGCTGTTGTTGTTTGCCGCTCTCGCCTTTGTTGTGCTCAAGCGTACCGGGATGTACCCGGCTGAACAGGCGTCGCTTAACCTCGATACGGACTGGCTCTACAGGCGCGTCGCGCCCCGAGTAATCCGTCAGATCGTCGCGGCATCACGACAGGTAGGACGGGCGTTCTTGCAAACCGGCTCGGAGCTTGGCCGAACCCTCATGCGCCTGGTGCTGAACCATTACGGGCCGGAGGGCACCCTGGCACGCGCGTGGCCAACGGGCTCCATGGTGCTGTGGGTAGCGGTGCTGCTTGGCGCGAGCCTCATCCTGTTTTACCTGTAACCTGCAAAGACCTGTCGAGATGAATTCACCAACGGAGGCACCATCAGCTGAGCGCCAAGACCACGTCGACGCGGCAATCACGTCCCGGCGGTCGGTGCGGGCCTTTTTACCGACTGCGGTACCCAATGAAGTTGTTCGCCAGATTCTCGCCACCGCGGCGCGCGCGCCGTCCGGGACCAATATCCAGCCCTGGCGGGTGTACGTGTTGACCGGCAACCGCCTGAAGCAGTTGAGCGATGCCATCCTGGCGGCATACAACGACCCCGAGATCGCCAAGGCGCACTCAGAAGCGTATCCGTACTACCCCAAAGAATGGGTCTCCCCCTACATCGAACGCCGGCGAAAGATCGGTTGGGATCTATACGGATTACTCGGGATCACCCGAGAAGACAAGGACAAGATGCGCCACCAACACGGCCGCAACTACCTCTTTTTTGATGCGCCGGTCGGCCTGATCTTCAGTATCGACCGCGTTCTGGAGCAGGGCAGTTGGCTCGACTACGGCATGTTCCTGCAGAACATCATGGTGGCAGCGCGCGGGCGCGGGCTCGACACCTGTCCGCAGGCTGCATTCAATCCGTTCCATCGTGTCATTCGAGAAACGTTGCAGATGCCGGACAATGAAGAACTGGTCTGCGGTATGGCGCTGGGCTATGCCGACAACGATGCCGTTGCGAACCGGCTCACCACCGAACGCGAACCCCTCAACGTCTGGGCAACTTTTCTGGATTAAAGGACGACTGCCTCAGGGCGCTGCGATCTTCAGGCTTTCCTTGAAGTGGCGTCGGCACATCGACACATAGGTTTCGTTACCGCCGATCTGAATCTGGTCCCCGCTGTGCATGGGCTGCCCCTCACCATCGAAGCGCACGACCATGGTGGCTTTTCGACCGCAGTGACAGATGGTCTTGATCTCGCGGAGCTCATCCGACAGCGCCAGGAGCTGGCGGGAACCCTCAAAGAGGGCACCGAGAAAATCCGTGCGCAGGCCATAGGCGAGCACCGGGATATTCAGCGCGTCAACGACCTCCGTCAGCTGATCAACCTGATCAGCGCTTAAAAACTGGGCTTCATCGACAAGCACACAGTCAATCGGCTGGGTCTCGGATGCGTTCTGAACCAGGTCGAGTAAATTAATGCTGGCATCGACATCCACGGCCTCTGCTTCAAGACCGATGCGTGAGCGTACCCGGTTCTCACCAGAGCGACTGTCGATCCGGGGTTTGATCACGAGCGTATTCATGCCCCGCTCGACGTAATTGTGGCGAGACTGCAAAAGGTTGGTCGTCTTGCCGGCGTTCATTGCCGAGTAGTAAAAGTAGAGTTTGGCCACCGGAAATCCAGGCAATATCCGAAACCCACATTGTAGGATATCGACGACCCAGGCCTTCAACGGCGATAACGTTGTCTTAGGCTACGGGATTACGCATCGTGATCTGTACTGGTTCGCTGGGAAATTTCCAGGCGCTGTCATGAATATTTCTTCTCTCTCACTAAAAAGGGAACAGCCGATGGGTAGGTCTGTTAGTTCTGCCAAAATGATGGTGGCCATCACAAAAACCCGTTAGAAAGCTGGTGAGAACTGAATTGTATTGTCTTCAATAACGGCTTCTTCGCTACTGATATACTCGTATTCGAAATCTCGTCAGACCGCTGTTCAAAAGCCCATTTCCAAAAAAAATATAAATCGAGAGGTGTCTAGCTTTATGGGTGACGTGCTTTTGACCACAAAATATCCCAAATAAAACAGTTACGTAGGGGAGGAGATAATGATTTTTAGAATCACGTTGTCCGCAGCAATGATGGTCTTCCATTCGATCGCATTCGCCGGCGGGCTCGATCGTTCGGGACAACCCCTAGACGCGTTATTTCATAAAGGCGGCTACGCAGAATTTTCTTTTGGATCCGTCGACCCCTCTGTATCCGGATCGGTTGTTGGTCAAGAATCGGGCGATATGGCAGACAGCTACACTCAGGTCGGAGCTGCGTATAAATCAGACCTTACTGATAAGTGGTCGCTTGCGCTAATTTATGATCAGCCGTACGGCGGAAATGTTAAATATCCGACCGGCACCACCTATCCGTTTACCGGCTCTACTGCAGTCCTGAAATCAAACGGGCTCACGGTGATTCCTCGTTTTCGGATTTCTGAACGATTCTCAGTCTATGGTGGCGTTAGAGGACAAACGATCAATGCAAATATTGGTATTCCCGCCGTTAGCAATTACAGTGGGACAGCGAGACAAGACGAAGGTTTCGGTTACGTGTTGGGCGCAGCCGTTGAGAACCCTGAGATTGGGTTACTTATTCACCTGACGTATGGATCTGCCATTGAACATGAGAACCAGACGACGGAAACCTCTGCGGCTTTAGGCGCGACGCCCGACTCGATCACCATTCTTGAAACCCCCCAATCGGTTAACTTCAATTTTCGGACCGGTGTAGCCGCCGATACACTGGTATTTGGTGGTATTCGCTGGGTTAATTGGTCTGACTTTGCAATTACACCTAGGGATTACAAGTTAATCACAAAAAACTCCATCCTTTCCTACGAAAACGATGTCAACACATTCAGTCTTGGTGTCGCTCGCCGTCTCGACCCAAGCTTAGTGATGTCTTTTTCGATCGGTTACGAGGCAAGCGAAGGAGGATTGGCCTCCAATCTGGGCCCGACTGATGGCCGAACTGGCCTTACACTCGGACTTCGGTATGAAACCGGAAATACGGTTATCTCTGGAGGCCTGAACTACACAATGGCGGGCGATGCAAAAACCAACGCAGTCATTGGCACCTCAGACTTTGAAGATAACGATGCAATAGGTGTTGGAATCAAGGTGGGGGTTAGGTTTTAGCCCTCAGAAATAATAGCCAATCAACGATGTAAAAATTGACCGGCTAGATGAGATCTATGCGCTCGCCCATGAAGCCCTGCTGGGCGCGGGCGCCAATGAAGAGCACGCCGACGCGGAACGTGATGACTCACACTCTCAAGGTCTTTTTCGCATCCTGAGTTATGCCCCGCTCGGCGTAATTGTGGCGAGACTGCAAAAGGTTGGTCGTCTTGCCGGCGTTCATTGCCGAGTAGTAAAAGTAAAGTTTTGCCACGCGAGCACCTGCCTGTCGTCAATGCCTGAATTGTAGGACATCGCCGGCCTGCGCCGGTCGATCAAGCCATCTATACTGGGCTCATCAATTCTTTTGAAGGAATCTTATGACGACTTCCTCTCTCACTTTGCATGAAATTTGCGCGCTCGCCCATGAAGCCCTGCTGAATGCCGGCGCCAACACAGAACACGCCGACGCGGTGGCGGATGTCGTCACCCGCGCAGAACGCGACGGCTCACACTCTCACGGTCTGTTCCGCATCCCCGGATACGTCGCCTCGCTTCGCAGCGGCAAAGTAAAAGGCGATGCGGATCCAACGCTGTCGAAGCGATCGCCCGTAGTGCTGCACTGCGACGGGGATCTGGGGTACGCGCCCCTGGCACACCGGCGCTCGCTGACGGCGCTCGCCGAAGCGGCCAAAGAAAACGGGCTGGCCACCCTGTCTTTGACACGAACGCATCATTTCGCGGCCCTGTGGCCGGAAACTGAAACACTGGGCCAACATGGGCTTGTCGCCATGGCCTGCGTTTCCTACATGCCGAGTGTGGCCCCTTACGGCGCATCCCAGGCGTTATACGGCACAAACCCTTTCTCCTTCGCCTGGCCGCGGGCGGGCGGCACGCCCCTGGTATTTGATATGGCCACCGCTTCGATGGCCATGGGGGATGTGCAGATCGCGGCCCGCGATGGTCATGAGGTGCCTCCCGGCACCGGGCTCAACGCTGACGGCGGCCCCACGACCGATCCCAAAGAAATTATCAAGGGTGTTCTGCTGCCTTTTGGCGGCTACAAAGGCTCCCACATCGCGATGATGATTGAGCTGCTGGCAGGTCCCCTGGTGGGAGAGACTGCGAGTTACGCCTCCAGGAGCCGCGACAGCGGTGACGGAGGGCCGCCCCAGGGAGGCGAATTCATTCTGGCAATGAACCCCGACATGCTCTCAGGCGCTGATTGGCAAGCCGAGAGTGAGGCCTTTCTGGCGAAACTCGACGCGCTGGAAGGCGTGCGTTTGCCTGCCGAGCGGCGCTACGCAAACCGACAGAACACCGGGCCCCGTGAGATCAACAGCGACCTTCTGGAGAAGATCCGGGCGACGCTGTCACCCGGATGACGAGAATCGCTCTAAAGAAGCGCCAGCTTGTTCAACCTCAACCTTAACTCACG
>CENZ01109340.1_pt1 | contig 21927 bp, 34 predicted proteins | sample 361341 | NCBI WGS metagenome assembly CENZ01 (sample SAMEA2619782, study PRJEB7988) | marine metagenome | biome: marine biome (ENVO:00000447); feature: deep chlorophyll maximum layer (ENVO:xxxxxxxx); material: "saline water (ENVO:00002010), including plankton (ENVO:xxxxxxxx)" | depth 50 m
TCTTCTGCTTCGGTGATACTTAGTGTACGCATGGTTTGTGACATTTAGTGATGAAATAAAATGAAGTGAAAGAGGTAGCAGATGTCTGTCAATGATTGATGTTAGAAAGCGTGTCTAACCCATTGACTCAGGGATGCCAACCCCTTCCACTCTTCTAATATAGACTAAAAAACCCCCTAATGGGGGTTTGGTGTGACAGTTTGTCAAGTGGTTTAATCCATGTAACAAATCTCAAGACTGACGCAATCATTCGTATGTGCCTCTAGACTTGGGTCATCCTCTTCGGGATGATCGTCATAATACTTTAACTCTTCCTTAACGTATTCATCCCATTCCATGATCATCCTCTAGCAATGTGTGATCTATATTATAACATGAATCGAGCAGTTTCAATGCCTTCTTAACAATTAAGAACACAAAGAGGGGCAACTGCTCCTCATTACAATAAGAAGCAACGTAACGTGCCATGATTAAATTGTTAGGGTTAAATGTAAAGAAGGGGTCATGAGACCCCTTGTGTATTATAGCATACTATCTTTCGATAGTGTACCCGTCAAAGAACAGGTCTGCATTTGCTACCGATGCCGAGCAGTTGCCCGTGTTGCCAATGTACCAAGTGAAATTCTTTTGCCATACATGCACACCGTGTAAGAATGTGTCTAGAATGGCGTTCAGTCTTGACTTGGTTGTTACTGTGTCCCACCCGCATGATGATAATGTGATATCACCAAACGAGGTCACGTAACCAATTCTATTGTTGTGAAGGTAAATTGAGGTGTTGCCCTCGTCATCCTTCTCAACCCGTGTGTTTGAAGATTTCCACGCATCGCCGTTGCTGAGTGAGCAGATGGCAGTTTGCATTTGTCTTTCAATCTTACGCATGAAGTGGATTTGTTTGGAACTCCTTAAGTATGGCATAAAAAAAGACCCCTGTGAAGGGGTCTTGTGTAGGTTTGTTTACTGGCACAGTGCCTCAAACCTTTGACGGACTGCGAACTCGATATCATCTGAGTTCATCATAGCAATGTCCCCTGTGTCGGTTGCTTCTTGAATGACCTCTTCATAGCAGGTTTCAAGAATTGACTCGTGGGCAGCGACTGACATAAAACGTTTGTTGTGTGTACTCTTTAATTATAGTCAATAAAAAACCCCTTACGGGGTTTTGTAACGATTCAGTAACAATTTAGTACCAGTTCCTAGACTGTCCACTGCTTAACTGTTTTAACTAGTTCGGCGTGGTACGGTGTAACAAATGATACACCTTGTGAAATGTCCTTGACTAGTTCGTTGACCTCCCACTGATGGATTGCCCATCTTTGGTTGAAGTCCTTGACGTAGCGATCAAAACTGATGAGTCTTGAATCTGAAGGACGGGACACTTTAGCAACTGGTTTTGCTGCTACTGGTTTCTTAACCTTAACTGTCTTGACGACTGTCTGAGGTTTTGCTGCTGGTGTTGCCTTACGAGTGCGTCTCTTACGAGGGGTTGCAGTCTTGGCAGGTGTTGCAGCAGTTGAAACAGGCATGAAAGAAATTCATTTGAACTCTTTCATTCTACACGAGAGGGGTTGACAAACTTTCAATTGTAACGAGATTGTTGTAAAAAAGTCCAGTTTGTCAACTGTCCACTCTATGTGTTAATAACTGTGATTGTCACTATGATAGTAATAGTCATCGTTATTCTTGAACTTAGTCACTTTCTTTTTCTTAATCCTCCTGACATTCTTTACATTTAAACCGTAATCATCGAAGTCATTAACAAATTGTTCCTTAAGTTTGGATGATTTGTTATGCTTACTGTTTCTTGCCATTGTTGTTAGTTAGTGACGTATTATTTAGATTCAACTAACACACCAGATTTGATCTGATTGTTAACAAATCGTCCCACACTTCCATCACTAAGTAATAACTCATGTGCTGTTAATACTTCACATAGTTTATTAGTGAATTCTAATACATCTTCACAGTTAAATGTATATTCTTTGTTAATATTACTATTATATACTATTTTCACTTCATTTTCAAGTGTTTCGACTGATTTAACAGCAGAAGAGGTGAATTGATCGTAAATAGTTGACATTTTAGTGTTGTAGTTAAAGGTTAACTCGAAAATACTCGAAAAAACGCAAAATATCAAAAAATAGCTTTCTTAAACTTCTTAAAAAGTCAAAAAAGTCATTTTCTCGTCTTTTTGTTTTCCACAGGGTTGTGAAAAACTCAAAAAGTCATAAAAGTGCGTTTGTCCCGATTACCTTCTAATTATACAATGTCCTTCGAGTCTTTTCGAGGTCTTTTGTGCCACTTTGAGTACTGGCACACGTTGACTTGACATTCGGTCAGGCGCAGCCTAAGACGACATCTCTAGAGCACCTTACATATATTTTTTAATGTATTTTAAAAGTTTTCCACAACACCTCTAAAAACTGTGGAAAACTCTGTTGTGCCAGTGTGCGGAGTGTCATCAGTCCAACCCCAATCCAGGTAGATTGTCTCTAGACTGTTCATAGACTGCATACTGTCGTTTTACAATAGATTTAATGTCATTTAGATATGATTGTAGTATACATTCATCACTATTATTGAGTATTAAATCTTCTACATGTAATATGTGTTCTGCTATGAATAATAGTTTAGTTTGATTGTTGATAGTCATGGTTTTCTATATGGTAGAGGCCATAACATATGCATACCTGTTATTAATAGAATAGTGAATGCAAATGGGAACAGTGTTGTTATTACTATCATGTGTTTAGTACGACGATTAGTCTAATGACCATGAATATAAAGAATACGTAGTAGACCCACATTATAGTGAGACCTATCTTATTATGCCTACTACCTCTCTTATAGCGTACTTCACCACCACGATCCCATCCATCTTGCATGTATTCTTTTGGATCAATCTTCCATGTGGGTTTGTTATCATGTAGATTCATTTGGATAACCTGGTGGCATAGGTGTGTGTTGATCAACTACATCTTGTGCTGTTAATTCAAAACTTGGTGTGTATTCATGTCTTGATGCATACTCTCCTGCTTGACCCATAGTTTGTACCATATAATCAACACAATCTCTGTAGTCATTACCATCAGTGATACAGTTTTCCACATCTTCTGGGGAAAACTCTTTGAGGTTGATTAGTGTACGTCTCAATTCATTATAATACTCATTGTTCTCATCTGTTGTCTCATGTACTTGTTCTGCATCAACTAATTCAATGAGTGTTGTTAATTGTTGATTGCTTAGGGGGATGGTGAGTTTCATCTGTTGAATATTAAATTAAATGATAATGATATTCTATTATGATCTGTTTCATTTACACGTGTACCATGCATCAAGAAACTTGGCCATAATACTATCATACCTTTCTTAGGTGTGATTTGTCTTGCCATATTCAAATGAGCAATCATGAAATTACTTTCCATCACATATTGTGGATTGTGGAAGTAAATATTGCCATCCTTTGAATTTGTTGAGATATAATACACGCCACTGATATCAGCACCACCATGACTGTGCAAGTGTGCATACTGTCCATTTTGTGTTGACGTGAACCATGCATTCTCCATACGATAGGGTGACTCATCAATACCAATGTTAGTGAGATACTCATTAACATGTTTTTTTATGAAGTTTAACATGTTGGGGCTATGTTCTAACACGTTCGACCCAAATGGATTTGGTGTTAATCGATGTGTATCTTTACTCCAACCCTCTCTATGCTCAAATTCAGTCAGTTTAAGATCAGATTCAGCATCTTTTCTCTCTCTAATTGATTCACATGTGTATTGATATAATGGAAGGGGAAACCATTGATCAGTTGTCATAGGAATTCGTACCCATCAAGTGTTCGTGGTCTCTTGACCTCTACTTCAATACTATCAAAGATTCTATTCAATGATTGTGCATACACTCTGTATCCACTACCAACATACAATTGACCAGCAAGCACAGAGAATGTAGCAACACCCCAAAAGATATAATAAAACCGTGACTTCACTTGATTGCGTTGCTTCTCTTGACGTGCATAACGTCCTGATCCTCGAAATTGTGATGGTAGGGTGCCTCCTTGACCCCATGAGGGCATTGGTGGTACACTATAGTCTTCATCAATTGCTCGTGCAGTCATAAAATACTCATTCGTTGTTTACATTATAAAACCCCTGACATGATTTGTCAAGGGTTTCTGTGGATATTTAATTTTTCTTTATTTCGGAAGTAAGCTCCTACATATTCGTTTATCGCCGTGATTCATCTCTTCATCAATAACACAGTCGTAATAATCATTTAGTTCGGTTAGTCTGTCCTGTGTAACGTCAGACTCAATGTGATTCCATTCTGCTAACTGATTCTGAGAGATGAGATTATGCATATACTACCTCGTGATTGAATTAAAAACATAACAAAGTGACTTTGGATTCATCTTGCTTCTCTCTAATTCTACCACTATTTATGTGGAATGGGTGACATTTCAAACTGTATGTAACAAGAATTTATGCCTATTTCTCTAGTAGGATATAGTCTATACAATTTGGATGCTCATGGATATAGGGTACATCCTCTGTTGCTTCCATCTTAGCCTCGTATGAGTCATTTGCATACTCACATACTTCATGTGTATGAAGGTGGTGGTCGTGATAACCAACAATATAATGTGACATTATTGTCGCACTCGAAAAACTATACTATATCTATACAAGTGGGGGAACTCCAGTGATGGCCCATGTCCTCGATGACTGACATATGCTGGAAATATAATAATTCTACCAGGTTTGTAGTCATGACTCTCAATCACTCTGCCCTTGTCTAGGATCTCAAACTGTCCACCATGCTCTTGACTCCACGTTGGGTTAGGGAGTACCATGATGGTTAATTCATCGCTCGTACCCTCTATGGAGTCTATGTGTGATGAACCATTACATCCAGAGTGTTGTAAGTTGACGAATATCTCTTGCAAATAATACTCATGGTTGACGAGAGTACATATTCTCTCGAACATATCAAAGAATGGTTGTGCTTTATCATGTAATACTGTGCATCTATTCAATGACTTGCGTTCAAATAGTCTGCATCCTAGCATTCTATGTGAACCACTGTCACCAAATGGCCATGTAGTTCTATTTGCTATGTTGTTTGCTTTGTATTCTAATTGGTCATTCAATACTTGTATAATATTATGCAAATATTGCTGATCAAATGTGTTATCTATTATTTTTGCGATCATCTTCCACTGATTTCATTGCGAGTGTTTCAATTAACAAATAGATCCATATGATACCCAATACCATAATTGCAAACAGTCTGATGTTCTCAGCATTGACAACGATCATACTCCTGTACCGAAATGATAATCCATGCTTACCCTATCACCGTAGTGCTTTGGATCTATGTAGAAGTTAAATGCAATACTTATTCTATCTTCATCACTGTATGACTCTTCAACATAATGCCACACATGACCAGGCATAACATATAGTTTTCCTGCTTCACTCGGCACTTGGTATTGAAAGTCATCATATAATTGTGAATAAGTTGCACCATCATTGCGAGCTATTATTAACTTACCACTGTTGGGTGGTGTCTTAATAAATGCAACTGCAATTAAATCTGCACGTGCATGGTGGTGTATAGAGTTATAGCAATGTTTCTCATTGATATTAACCCACCAACCAGTATGTTTCTTTTGCAGACTCTTCTTAAACTTACCAATAGTAATACTATTACACAACTCCCATGTGTCCCTCTGAATGTTTGAGAGACTTTTTGGGAGTTGATTGAGTATTTCTATTGGACATTGAGGTCCAAAAACGGGCGACTGCCAACCTCCGATGTTGCTGACAGCTTGAGAAGGATAGTCATGCTTAAGGGTGTATACATCCTTAATAACTCTATCCAAGTCATGATCTAAATTGACCGTGATTACAAAGTCTTGGAATATTTCATCCACGACCACACGGTTCATATCAATTGTCATGGTATATCATGCTGTTTTTTGTACGCAGCATACATTCTACCATAAACCATACCTTCATTAGATTTGAGTGGAGACCCTTCAAGAATCTCCCTCTCTCTATCTGTGATAACATTGTAAGCATCTGAGAGATATTCTCTCTCCCAGTCATTTACTGAGGTCATTTCTTTTTATTACAAAGTTTGTTTAGCATCTCTATTTCTGCTAGGATGCGTTGTGCTAGTTCATCATCATGATTAGTTTGTGCCTCACAATATTGTAGAACCAGCTCTCTCATGGATTCATCCATTTGCGAGTGATTCATAGAGTTCAGTGAGCTCATGTTGATTGAAAAAATGAGTGGACTCGTTTATGTAGTCATCGGGCTTCATCCATTCTAAGAACTCATTTGCAAATTCGATGGCATCATCTGTCCTATCTTCCTTAATTAATTGGAAGAATCTGTCCTCAACATAGTCGCAAATAGCGTCTCGTTGCTGAGATATTCGCAAGGCATCAATATTATTCACGATGCCTTCCTATATGCTGGTACACCCTCTGGATCTAACCATTTAGTATACTCTACATCCTCCAATGCTGTATCAAGTTGCATTTGGTTTTCAAGATAATACATGTCATTGTACCTGTTAGTGTACTCATTCCATTTCTGAATACGATAGTCTGGATTGCCATTTATCTCAAGCAATCCATCTTGTATGTATCGGTACGGAAATCTCTCTAGTATAACGTCCATTATACACGCTCCAGTGATGCTAGGTTGTTCAGGTGATCATACTCAACAAGGCGTAAACCCTGTGGTATCAATGCTTCTAGTGCTTTAACAAACTCAAGAGTGAAACGAGATTGGTAAGTCCAAAATGTTCTGTAATCTCTAGACAAGGGATCAGCAGTAGTATTGAGACGAACGGTAAATGCAGAGCGTTCGTTGTTTGTGTCAATAGGAGAGAGTAATTCTTTAACATGAGATACTACCAATGGTGATAGACGTTGCGCTTTGAGTTGCTGATTGTAGAACTTTTTAGACATGATGATAAAAGTACTGTGGTTAGTATAGGATAAAATGGACTGGATGTCAAGGATTATCTCATATAGAGATAACCACCTGACCAATCTGCTCTTGCTATGCACTCTCCATATGATCCTTCATCAATTAGATTGTAACGTGCATGCTTTGCTGGTCCTCTCCATGATGCTGGTTTGAATACGTCACCAGTCTTCTTATCTATAAATGCATGGACACTCTCTTGATTGTTGACCATCATGATCTTCCAGTACTTACGACCTTCTTTGACATCAAACACTGTATCAGATGAGTATCCTCTTCTGTCATAGTTTGTTTGCAGTGCTCTTCCCAATATAATTACTCTGTCTGCGACCTTCATTGTGTCTGGGTAGAATGCTGTCTTAGTCATGTTCCTTTGTTTGTTATGTACTTATTATAGTACGTGAGCAAGCGGATGCAATAGATCGTGGACACTCTCTTGAGTGTCACAAGCGTTCTACCTCATCCCAATATTTCCTGTATATTAACAAATTACACTGACCTACGCCATTTTTCTTTCCTTTATCTTCCCACTGTCGTACACACAGCGTAAAGTATGCTGTGTCTATGAAATTGACGAATCCTTCTTCATCACGAAATCTTACTCGGTCACCGACCGCAAAAGGAAACTTGGGTTGCATTGTTATAAGGCGAACTTGCTTATAGAAATGCATGTCATAAACGACAGCATGATAACAACATCCCATCCTCTAGTGCGAATGAAATATGGTATGCTAATGAGATCAGCAACAGCATGTAATACTGTGCCAGTGATCACATTGACATGTAAGATAACGAAGTAAGACACCACTATTAGTACAGATCCAATGACTCTACTAATAGTGTCTGCTTTCAAACTCATCATTCAACCTCTTCAAAATATATCCCATGAACAGTGTTGAATAGATCAATGTCCATGAATTCATCGTCTTGATACTTCATGCACTCTTCATCTTCAGGTGCAACGATAAACTCTTCACAGAAATACTGTGCAGACACTCCTAAATTATCAGCAGCACCGATGAGTTCATCAGTCTGCTCTGTGTTACAACCGATAACATGTATACAATACGCAATGTTATCAGTAAAGTCTTGGATCAAGTCGTTCATAGTAAATACCAATTCAGTTTGTTTACAGATTCATTACAATGAGCACATGATAGTGCAGACCAAGCAAAGTGATACACTCTGGATGGTTGAGAGCAGCATGGACAGACTATAATCTTACCATTTGACGTGCTCCTTGTCTTTGTAGTGACTTGGTTCATGAATGACCTGTTGATATACCTAGTATAGTACATCATGCGGCATTGTCACCCAAATTGAAACAGTTTGTGAACTGTCACACTACAGGCTGCTGCCCCTTTGGAACTTTGCTATATCTGACATAGTAATATCAGCAGCATAAGTGTACTGCTTTTGCTCTGCCTTACCAGGTATAGTAGTTGGTGGAGTATACTCGTAACCATCTTCAGGTGATGGTGTCCAATCAGGTTTCTGATTCCACTCATTCCAATCCTCTTCATTTAATAGGATTGTGTTGGGTGCTTTGCCACTCATCTTAGCAGCATCATCAGCATGTTGTTGATGATATGATTGAAGTCTTTCTAATTCTGACTCTAGATCAGCATGAAACTCATCAACAGATGCATCGTCAAGATACATTTGAATTGCTTCTGCTAACATTGTTCTTCTACTTTTCATACTGGTCTCCGTAAAGTCTTTAAGTATTCTAATACATGTGCTCTTACATCCATCAGTTCATTGAAACACTTCTGGTTATGAGCACAACCACGCAGTGCGTTGTCTGGTTTATGTACTGACTCTATGTATAAATCCAGTCCACGATTCCATTTCTGGTCATGTGATTCATGGTCATCAACGGAGTTTTGATCTTTCATAAGAACTTCTTGAGGGGTGTGTGACGTGCAATACGTTCTTTTGCCATTCTAACATACTCTTCGTGGATTTCAATACCAATATAGTTTCTGTTATGATCTATACATGATATAGCAGTAGTGCCTGACCCTATAAATGGATCAAGTACCACATCATTGACGTAACTATAGTATTGTACAATCTTATCTGATAGTTGTTGTGGGTATGGTGCTAAGTGTTTTGATGTAGTTTCAGGGTTAAATTGCCACACATTTGATCTCTCATAACCATCAGGTACTAATGACTGTTCTAATATATCAGGAGCATATGAGCGCACTGTCTTATCTATAAGGAAGGGTGCTGCTTTCTTGAATATTAGTATAGTCTCTGTAACAAGATTTGGTTTGTATGCTACTGGTTTACGATGCTGATAGAATCCACCGTTACGATTAACAGCAGATCCTTCTGGTTTCAACCATATAATATCATCAAGATACTGCCAACCTAACCTCTCCATAATACTAAAGAAGTGGAACGGTATCGCAAGTCTCTTACTCTCATGTGATCTTGACTCACGTGCCTGTATTACTGGTGATAGATTAACAGCACAGATTCTCCCTTGTATTGTGACTCTGTGAACTTCACGGAATATATCCTCAAGGAATTGTAGATACTTATCATAATTTGGCCATGTAGCATATGCTTTGGCATTATAATATGGAGGAGATGTACATGTAAGGTGTACACTATCTCCATCCATCTCAGTCAAATAATTTAATGCGTCGTCGTGTATGATCATCCAATACTCCTTGAAGATGATTTGTTACTGTTGCAGTCTCCATTGATTAATGATTTACGTCCATGACATAGTTTACAGTATGTCTTGACATTATCAGGAACATTATTGTGGTGGTCACCATCTAAATGATCTAAATCGAGACTATTCTCAAACCCTGCCCATGATAGACTAGGAACAGGACATGTCCATCCTAGATGACCATCATGATTTTCGCAATAGTTCTTTTTATGTCTTGTAACACCAGGTCTATCAACTCCTTTCTTACGTGCAGTGGCACAACTAGAGCATTCTGATTTGAATGACCAGTACTTCCACTCTCTTACTTGTACATTATTATTACATCCATCATTGACACATGTAGGGAGTGTGTGTCCTTCAGCAAAGAATCTCGCTTTCTGTTGCTGTGATACTGTAGAAGGCATAATTCTAGAATGTGATACTGTTAGTATAGCGGAAGTTTGTTTGGAATGGTGCTCAAGCGGTCACTTATTAAACTGGCATAGTCCTTGTTGAGTTCACACCCAAGATATGCTCTACTATTCTTCTTAGCTACCATTGCGGTAGTGCCTGACCCCATGAATGGGTCTAATACTATGTCACCCTTCTCACTACCAGCAAGGATACATGGTTCAATCAGATCAGGTGGATACACTGCAAAGTGAGCACCTTTATATGGTTTGTTGGTCACCGACCATACACTTCTCTTATTCTTAGTAGGGTATGATTTGGAAAGACCAGTGTGAGGTGACAATCCTGTCCCTTCATTATGATACTTACCATTTGTTCTGTCTCTTGTTCCCCAATCCTTAGCAGGTTCTTTAATAGCCTCATTATCATAATAATATTTCTTATTCTTACTAAACAAAAAGATATACTCATGTGACTTAGTACATCTATCCTTAACTGACTCAGGCATAGGGTTAGGCTTGTGCCATATAATATCCTGTCTTAGATACCAACCATCTGCTCTCATAGCAAATGCAAACATCCATGGTATACCAATTAAATCTTTTTCTTTGAGTCCGTCAAGTTTGTTTCCTCTACGAGGACACAGATCTGGGAGGTCTTGCTTAGTATTTGAGACTGTTTGTTTAACCAATCCTTGTCCTCGCCCTGGCCTGTAATTATAGTAACTATCCCCAAGATTAACCCAACAAGTTCCATCATCTGTGAGCACATTACGTACCTCTCTGAATACCTTAACTAAGTTATCAATAAATTGTTCTGGTGTGTCCTCCTGACCTATCTGTTCATCTTCATCACCATAGTTTCTTAAACCATAGTAAGGTGGAGATGTGACACACATACGTGCTTGTTCATCAAATTGCTTCAATGATGCAATGCAGTCACCATATAATATAGTATCTCTCATTTATAGTGACTCATCATTAAATTAAAAGCAACATCATAACTACATGTTTTAAGTAGTTTACCGTTGTGTATGACCACGTACCTATTATGTTTACCCATGACAGGAACAGCAGCCCACTCACCATACGGTTGTTTGGTAACAAAACCTGGCATCATAAACTTATCTTCTAATAGATAAGAGTTTTCTAACTTCTCTAACTTGGGTCTGGGACGTTTTGCCATACTATATCACCGTATGCATCTACTACATACGCATTAATGAAATGGTCTGAGTCTGGACACTGCGCTAGCTTGGGGAACCAAGCAGCAGCACTTACGCATGCAATGTCATCGTTGTCGAACCTGAGAGTATTATACACGCCCTGCTTCATGATGTCAAGTGCATACTCATCGACAAATCCCTCATAATATGCTGTGACCGTCGCTTTCTTAGTTGTATCAAGAGCTAGATACGTGCTAAGATCAAAGTACAGCAACGCACATTGATTCCTATTAGCATAATAGGACATCAAATCAAAATGAGATAGTTCGTTACCTATTGTTATCATCATTATCCACCCTTGTTGAGTTCATCAGTAGCATCTTCTATGAGTTTCTCTAAGAAATCTCTGTTCTTCTCTGTGTCCTCATCCTCTCGTGTTCCAAGTATCTTAGTTGTCTTGATGTGCTCGTACTCAACTAACATATCATTGAAGTATGTCTTATCAGTCTCTGACTTGAGTGTCAAGAAATATGCTATCTTATCTCTAAACTTCTTAAGACGGTGCTTACCCATCTCAATGAACTGTGAGTCAGTTGCAAGATAATCTTCAGTTGGGAAGTCTACCTTGTGTATTTTAGTATAAAACTCTGGAGATATAGGAAACTTAGTCTTATCAACATCATTAGTGAACTCAGTAGAATCAGTTAGTTCTCTTAGTTTCTGTCTATACAATGTATACTGTGCTTTAGTATCAGCATCAATAGGAGCATCAGCTAACTGTGTCCAATCTGTTTCATCTAATAGAAAATTCCTTGCTAGTCTTACACTCAATGGTGAGACTGCTTTCTGTTTAGAATACATTCTAGAAAGTTCATCTTGGAACTCAATATTCTCAAGTGAATCAATTATATAGAATGCATCAACCAACTTATCTTTGAATGCAGTTGCTTCAGTAGCACCAACTGCTTCCATCTCATAGTCAACCCACTGAAATGTATCAGTCTTAAAGTCTTTTACATACTTCCTACGTTTAGCAGTGTATGTGTCATTAGTGAACCACTGAAATGTGATAAGCTTATCCTTGTCACTATCCCATAAAGGATATAGTAGTGGAGTGAGCGTGTCCTTCCAATATGATTCAGGAATAGTTTTGGGTGTACCGTTGTACTCAATCTCCTGATTGATAACATCTAACTGTACTTGCAGTACTGGTGCATCTGCCATTGTATTATTAGTATCTCCGTTATATTTAGAAAGCTTTAATCAAGTACTTACATAATAAGTATGGTGTAACCAAAGGAACATCTATATCAGGGTCAATGGTAGCCTGTGGTTCTATCTTAGTTGTTGATTTCAATGTCAACGTTGCTTCAGAAGCACCAAGACCAGAACTATATGTAATACCTGGACCTGTCTCACCTTGAACAGTATATGATAGTGAATCAACAGCAGGTTTACTGATCTTACCAGCAGTAGGAACAAATACAAGACCTGTTACCTTCTCATTCCAGTAAATGAATTCAGCAATACCATAATGGTCACTGTCTAGATCATTATCATTAGCAGCACTAGGTGTAGCACGTGGTTGTTCAATCTTTATCTTAGTACCAACTGCCTTAGCATCTGTTGGTAATGCTACTGAATAAGTATACCATTGAGTATCGCCGCTGCCACCATCCCATGCTTGACTGACAATAGGGACATCACCAATGATAGGATCAGTTCTAACTGATGCTGGTGTGATAATAGTATCAACCAATGTCCAATCAGTTGAATCAGCAGCCTGATAGTATACACGTAACACTTCTTCTGCTATATCACCACCATTAACACCATTACCTCTACATGCTTTGATTGAGAAATAATTTGTGTTGGTTGTGTCAACTGGATTCAATGTAATGAATCGTGTGCCAGTATTACCACTGAGACCACCGAACTTGACATAGTTGGTATACTGTTGTGAACTATTAGCAGTTAAGAATAGTTGATCAACAACTCCAGCAGCATCATCAATTGTAGATACAATCTTAGTTCCACCACCAGCACCATTCATAACATAGATGTATGGTATCTCTGTGTATCCACCACCAGCAGTATCTAAAGAGATTCCTGTTACTTTATTGGATGCCACAGTTACTGATGCAGTAGCGTCAGATGTTGCACCACCACCAGTAATAATAACATCTGGTACTTGTGTGGTTGGTAGTTTGAAATTACCAGTAGTACCAGTACCAGTACCACCACCAACAATATTCACATCCCACACTGTTGCGTCTTGTGATCCAGATGCGATAATATCACCTACTGATGTACCTGTTGATCCACCAACATATCCAACAATCTTACCCAATCCAATCTTAACAAATCCATTATCACCACTTGCAGTAGATCCAGTAGTTTGTCCACCTGGATTGACACCTGATCCACCACTACCAACTGTTACTGATATGGAACCTGGATTATTTAATAGTGACCATTGTATTGATCCACCCCATTGTCCACCTGCTCCACCACCACCGCCTCCAGCGGTCCAGTAGTCATTATTATATACAGCAGTGATAGATGCAGATCCACTACCACTATTTGAATGACTGAATGAGTTAAGACTAAACCAATCAGTACGATAAGAACTAACACCTGACAGTCCAGCACCACCACCTTGGTGACCTCCATCTCCACCAGGAGCACCGCCAGGACCACCTGACGCTCCACCGTTACCATTACCACCAAATGTAATACCGTTTCTAGCGACACCAGCACCGCCAGCTCCACCTCCACCACCAATACATCCGTAGTGACCACCGCCACCACCAGCTCCTGGTCCTAATGCCTGTGTTGTTCCGTCTGGTTGAGAATAACCTGATGGTGGTCCTTGACCATTTGTACCAGCACCACCGTCAAATCCAGATGCACCAGCACCTCCACCACCACCAGCTCCTGCTAGAATCTGTGTTCCTCTCTTTAATAATGATGCGGCACCACCACCGCCACCTTCTGCATAGCTATGCCCTTCACCACCATAGCCACCATTAGCACCACTTGATGCTGTTCCACCATTTCTACTACTAGCAGCACTACCAGATTGAACTGACCATGCAGAACCTGCAAAACTAGATAACTGAGAACTTACCAGATCAACTACTATTGTTCCACCATTATATCCATAGTATGAACCATAACCAGCCTGTCCACCCTTTCCACCTCTTATTACGAATTGTACTGACGTTGGGTTACTAATACCAGCAGTACTAAATGTACCATCACCATAAACAGTCTGAGTGTATGTACCACTTTGTCCACCGACCAGTAGATTTATACCATTAGATCCATTACCATAGTCTCCTGCCTGTCCACCAGTACCACCACCGTTAGGATTATTTGGATATTGTGCCGTTGGCCAACCATCTGATGTCTGACCATTCTGTCCGTTAGTACCATCTTGTCCATCTTGACTACCCATGGCTGAGACACTACCACTTTCGGTTGCTGCTCCACCATCACCACCGTCTCCTCCTTGCTGGCCACTGGATGCACCACCACCTTTTCCACCACCAGCAACTAAGTTAAGATCACTACCAACTACCATTGTGCTGTTGCCACCATCATTACCACCGACATTACCAGCAGCACCTGATCCACCACCAGCTTTAACCTCGTAGATTAATCTGTCTGGTGTACCTGAAATATTTCCTAAGTTGATATTGTATGATCCTGGTGATGAGTATGACCATTCATCTGAGTAATCATAGACAGGAGTACCACCAGTATTAACTGTTCTACCACCTATATTAGATGATCCAGTGAACTGTTTCATTACTGGGTCAGGTATATAAGTCTGGAACACATAAGAACCAGCACCTTGAGCACCTGATGCCATATAAAACTGTTCATTTGCAGCTGCTGTTGGATCTTTAAGTGATCCAGAACCAGCAGCACCACCAAATGCATCGAATACATCATAGGTAGCAACAGTATTATCTGTGATAGGACTCCTTAATAATCCATGCTTGTGTGTGAATACAATACCACCAGTAGGATACCATCTACTCAGTCTACCTTTACCTTCACGATAGTCTTGTAGATACCTATCACCTGATGCTTCTGATGGATATTCATTAAATCCTGGTATTGTATGATATACTGTGTGACTATGTTGAGGAGCACCAGAAAGTTTGGTCTCTCTCATAGATATTGTAACTTGTTGTTGACCAATAATACTACACTCAACAGTCTCAACAACATTCTCATATCCAGTAGTAACTATCCTACCAAGTGAGAAGTATTCATCTTGCTGATTCTTATCAAGATACCATGCACCACCTGTAGTACCAACTCCAAGTGTAGAGTTACCAACGTTAGGAGAGTTGTTACCAAATACAGGACCATTACCAACAACCTTTTTAGTTCTTAAATCAGGTACTTTAAATGTACCCATATTATCAGCACCCCACCATTCCATTACATTGCTCTTATTAATACTTGCAATAGAACCATCCGCAAGATCAATTCTTACAACAGCAGCAGCACCTGTTCCATTACCACCAGTAAATTGTACTGATGGTGCTGATGTGTATCCTGATCCAGGATTAATAACATCAACACGTATAACTACTCCAGCTTCAACTATTGCAGAAGCAGTTGCTTGCACTCCAGATCCACCACCAGGAGCAGTGATTGATATTAGTGGAGCTGTTGTGTAACCTGATCCACCATTTGTTAAATCAATACCACTACTGGATCTACCACCATACTTGTTACCAACAATTGCATACAATCCTGGAAAATCACGAATATTATACTCATCACCATTACAATACAAATAACCATCATGAGTATATGCAGGATCATCTGCTACTTGGTATGCATTACCAGTAGTCTCTGTTAGACCAGGATATGAAGTAGCACCAAACTTAACAAAGTTATGGTCCCATGAGTTTGTGCCAGTCTTTAAATTGGGTATAATAGCACCCACTGGTGTTGTATCTACGGTAAGATCTGTATAGAAACCTTGCCGAGCATTTCTGTATATTTGTGATGATACTGTCATTAGATCTTAATTAAGTATTCCATAACAATGAACGGAGAACATGCAGCATCAATAGACACTGAATTATCTGCTCCAATAGTCATTGTAGTTTCTAAATTTTCTGGTGGAATGACAATAGCATTTGTCTTAACCTGATAGTTATGATCACCCTTGTCTATGTCAACCCTGTGATTATGTATAGTTGGATCAACTCCTGCTTCACGTGATAGTTCAGTTGTATCTGTTGTAGTATTTTCTAAGTCTGTTGTCGCACGACCAGTAACAACTGAATCATTTGACTGCAATGGTAATACATCATATAAACTATTACCTAGAAAATCATCAGGTACACCATCTGCACCCTGAAGATATGTTGCATTAACTGTTAATGTACTACTAGCAACGGCACCACCACCTTCAGTACACCCAATAATATATTGGAAGTTGTTTCTGTAACGTGCGATGTTAGATCCATCAGCAGTACCATCCATTGATCCTCTTGATAGTGGACCTAATGTTGAATTCAATAGACAGTTATATCTGTATTGATCACCAGCACCATAGATGCAATGACCCCAATAGATAGTACCCTGCAATCCCTGTGTTGATGTTGCACCACCACCTGAACCTGGAGACCATTTATCTATAGCCATACATGGTTGTTGTCCTGAACCAGGATCACCACTTGCATTTGTAGTTTCATCTAACCATTCTTGGACAGGAATAGTAGATGCATTTCTTCTACCAAGTTGTCCCATAGGCATAGGAGCATTAGTACCAGTCTCTGTTAATGCGTGGTTCCTTGCTCTTGTTGCTGAGTGGAAGTGTGAGTGTGGATGTAGAGCATTCTCCTCAACACCTTCACTATCTGTACGGTGTGTTGTTCCAGCATATATCCATGATGGTTTACCACGAACATCAATCTCTTGACTTGGTACTGAAATAGATCCACTGTAATCTATTCTAACGTTAGTACCAATAGCAGATACTGCTTCAATAGCAATACCTGAACGACTTACTTCATTATCTAATGAATTCTTTAATCTTATATTATTATATAATCCTGCGTTAGCACCTGACGTTGGTTCTGGATACTTAGATCCAAGATCAGGGACCATAAACTGTGCATCAGTTAATGTATCAAAATCTGTGTTATCACTATTCTTCCTGATAAACTTACAGTCAGTTCCTGTGCCACATATAGCAGCGAGTTGAGGATACTTCTCTGCATAGTATTTTGTACCATCACATTTTAAATAACCAGCAGGTAAATTTTTTGCATTAAGAGCACCGTCAGGTAACCCTTCATATTCGACTGCCCATATAATAACTTGACCTGTCAAGTTACCATACTTTGCTCTCTCTTTTGAATAGAATACTGCCATTAGAATGCCTTGATGATGAATGTCATCGTTATGGAAGGTTGTGTAGTATCACATGAAATATTTAGTGCATTTTCAAGACTTTGTGCCTGTAATGCAGAACCATCAGCATTGGATGCTACATGTGATGGAGGACCAGCCATCGACCCTATACCCTGCTGTATTTCAAAACTACCATGATTATGTGCTCTATAAGAAGCTTGAATTGGATCCTTATTCTCTGCACCTAAGTTCATTGACACTGGCCATGCACCATGCCTAAACTTCAAATCATATGTACCAGCTACTAGTGTTGATGAGTTAAGAGTAATCTCCCACTGTGGTGTCGGATTAACAGAAACGTCCTGAGCAGCTTCCATTGTCTGTACAAATGTACCTTCTCTTAATACGTCATACTTATCATCAACATTAACTGGTGTAACATACATCAATGGAGTTATCTTATCCCACTGCTGCCATGTATCTGGTGCAGTACCATAAGTTCTCCTAAGATCAGTACCATTAGGTAATATAATTTTATTAGTAGCATCAAGTATACAACCAGCAACACTGAACACTGGTGCAGTTTCAGGATCGTCTACTAAACCATCCGATCTTACTGGTGATCCTGTATCATATCCAAAGTAGTTTGGTCTAGACCTATACTCCATTGGTCTTGGGAACATACCAGTATGGTTTGGAGTCTTGTGTGTATCTACTGGAACAGTATCTAATATCTGACCAGTATTTCCTCTACTAAAAATTGTTTGTGTGTATGTTGTACTAGCATGTCCCGATCCTCTATCATTAGCATTAGTACGCCAGTTTGCTTCACCAGCAGGAACACTACCCCAGTAATCTTTATTAGAACTGTCGGTAATAAACTCCATGAAACTATCCATACGTGGTAATGTATGTTCATGACTCTCATCACCATAGAATGTGATAGCAGTCGCACCATTTTGCCACGTTGTTGGTTCAGCAGACTTAAGAGCACAAGTGTTAGGACCATCAGAGGAACAGTACACACTAGCAGAACCAGTCATCTCAATACCTTGGTCTGTCCTAAATGTCATTGCACCTGTAGGGTTAACATTAGTAGATCCAATACTATCTGAGTGACCATGAGCAGGAGTATGATTAATACCCAGCTTACGATTCAATGTATATAATGTCTCAATAAAATCAGGAGCGAACAAAGATATGTTAGTGAACTTAAAGTATAAGTTACCAGCTATATTGAGTGTGAAATCAATATCAGATGTTGCTTCATAGGTTGTAGTAACTGGTGTTGTCTCACCATAATCATTAATCAAAGCACCAACTACACTTTGAGCATCACTCTGACCATATTGATACGTTGGATCATTAAGATCAGTATTCTCTAGGTCAGTCATGACTCTATTGGATAGGTTAGGTAACCTAAACTCAGCATCATCATACCCAAAATAAGGGAATGGATAATGATTCCCACTTACATCAGTCATGTCACCACCATAGGTATCACCTATGATTGATGCTAACATTGGATAGTCAGCAGCTTTTACTGTCTGACCTGTACATACTATCCATCCTTTAGGGATATTGGAAGCAAGAAATCCTGAACCACCATCACCGCTCCAAGGTAGGATACTTCCTACCTTTGCAGTTCTCATACTTTTAATAGAGTCGTAGAGTGCAGTCATATGTTTAGAGTTCGATTAACCACCATCCTCTCAATGCTGGAGGAATAGTTTGAGCAGAAGCAGAACCTTCAACGTCAACAGTACCAGCGTAAACTAGACCGAATGATGCGTTGCGAGTCTGGATAATTAACTCACCTGAATCCCATGCTGTATTTAATGACTGACCAGCACCAGAAGCAATTCTTGAACCAGCACCATCACCCTGTATGTTAACAGAAACGTTGTTAGCCTTAAGAGCTCGGATGATCAGACTTGTGTTGTATGTTAGATTACCACTGAGTTCAATGAATCTAATCATATCACCTGTTTGTGCATTCTCTGGTAAATAAACAACCATGTTACTTCCAGAAGCAGCATTAATAAGATAGTTTTGGTTAACTTGTAATGGATTATCCTGCTGTTGTCCAAGACCTGTTGTAGGATCAAAGGCAACATAAGTATGTCTCCTACCACCACCTGCTGTCCAGTATTTCTCAATACCGAATGAGTCAATAGCGTTGTTTTGATAGATCTTAAAGTCCTTAGGACCTTCAGTTCCACCAGTACCAGCACCACCTAAGTTATCTATATGGAATATTGGATCAATTGCTGATTCAACTGACAATACCTTACCTTTCTGATAGAAGGTTTCACCCATCAAGATGTTACCTTCTCTGTTGGTAACTCTGAATGAAGTCTCGGTTGAGCAGACTCCATGCATCTGACAGTTATCATAGTAGATCTTAAGATCACCGTAGAATGCAGCAGCACCCTTAAGTGTAAGACCAGCAGTATCTGTCTTAGGATCTTCAAGTGATCCATCACCTGAGTGACCATCATCGTTAGCGATGGACATAACGAGTGTCTTACCATCAGAACCATACATTCTGATATTACCACTCATGACCTCAAGATCTTGATTGATCGTTGTAGATCCACCACCAAATAGTTTGACTGGTGTAGTACCAACAGAGTTAGGTTCTCTGATCTGCTTAGGCATCTTAATCGCATAGAATGCGTCAAGTGTTCCATCAACAGAATCAGGTAAGAAGAATTCAGTTCCTATTCTAACCAGAGTTACATAATCAAGTTTAGGAGCAATTAGATCAGCATCTCTAAGTGAGATCTCAAGTCTAATGTCACTTGTATTAGGTGATCTAGCCTTGAGTGCTGTCGCTCTATCAGCCTGTGTTGCAGGAAGGTCATGTAGAAGTGTTGTAGTTCTATCATACTTGTCTAACTTAACAATGTTAGCACCAATAGAGAATGCTGAAGCACTCGTGTCTTCCATTCCACGACCACCAGCAGGATATGATGCGTTAGAAGACGTTGGTAGTAATAGTTCTCCACCACTACCTGTGTAAGGATCATCAGTAATCTGAATAATCTCAATAGCATTGGTAGTGTAGATTGCAACCAAGTCACCCTTAGTGAAGGATGTCAAGTTACCTTGAATCTCAATGTTAGATGTTGCAGTTACAACGTTATCAGCAGTAGTTGTTGCAGGACCACCAGAGATAACAGACATTGGATTATGTCTGTATACATGGACAACATCAACACCCTTAGTGTATGCAGCAGGTGATGTACCATACTGTTCAGCAAGCATGAATGCTGTACCATGATGGTTACCAACAGTTGTGTCACCTGTACAAGTGTCAACCTCGAAGGTTGTAATGTCAGAACCATTTGTTATAGTTAACTTCTTATTGGTTGTTGCATTAATATATGGTGTTGTGCAAGTACCATTAAGGTTGAATGTACCATTGACAATGGTAGTTCCACCAGTACCAATAGTTGCGTTACCACTTGTGGAATCAACTTCAAATACTGTTACTTCATTAGCAGTATCACATCCATTCTTGATGGATAGTTTCTTAGCAACCTGAGATAGGAGAGACTTAACCTTAAACATCTCACCTTGATCAAATACACCATTAGCAGGGCTAGTAGTGTCTTCACGATCAATGATTATATAATCACCAATTGCAATAGATCCACCAAACTGTGATAGATATACATTCTCTTCAGCACCTGTGTCATCTAGAGATGTAGTTGTCCAAGTAGCATTGTACTGAACGATACACTTGTAGATAGCAGTAGTATCATTATGATCAGATCTAGTAGCAGTGTATGTACCAAATGGTAGTCTCTCAACTACGATCCAGTAAGGTGCAACGTTAATTCTTGGAAGAGAAACAATCCTGACAAATTCTGGATGCTTAACACCACCTGAGTCATCAGTATCAATGAGTAGTATATCCTGCTCACTAAAGTACTGAACACCATTAGAATCGTATGGACGATTCTTAAGTGGTAAGTAGTACTGATCACCAGTTAAAGCTGGTAGAGTTAGAGGTTCAACAGTTCCAGCAATCTGTGTGATTGTATTCTGGAATACTGCTCCACCCCAATCACCAGTACCAGCAGTATCAACTGCGTTGTAGTTTTCATCATTGCTTGCAAGTCTTATTACATCAACCAAGTCAACATTACTGTTGAATACATTGTTACCAAGTATTCCACTAGCATGAGCAAATGGAGTTGATCCAGTTTGTGCTCTGTATGCTGTGAATGAGTAAGAAGCAAATCCACCACAGAGTGTGATGTCAG